>Ga0114973_10000321_pt1 | contig 35958 bp, 34 predicted proteins | sample M_140807_MF_Meta_FD_87025 | JGI IMG/M metagenome (GOLD analysis project Ga0114973, IMG submission 87025) | Freshwater microbial communities from Lake Montjoie, Canada to study carbon cycling - M_140807_MF_MetaG | ecosystem: Environmental > Aquatic > Freshwater > Lake | place: Lake Montjoie... | reverse complement strand
TAGACTACGACGTTGATAGGACGGGTGTGGAAGCGTGGTAACACGTTAAGCTTACCGTTACTAATAGCTCAATTGGCTTGATTTATGCACTGAAAAAATTTTTCGATACAAATTACAATGTTAAGAAATTTAATCGTTTATTAATAATTTAATTGAATTTTTATTTATCTCTTATGAGGTGATTATTAATTTACAATAATTTTTAAGCTTTCATCTTGGATTTGATTAAGTTCCGCAGTCGGTTGGTATTTAGAAATTTTAACATCTAAAATTGAAAAACTTTTATCATTGATAAATTTTTTAAATACTTTGTCTATGTCGTTGTTTTTTGAAACCTGAAAGTATTTAAACTCAAATCCCTTAGATATATTTTTTATATTAGGTGCGCAGTATCCAGTTTCAATATCATTTCCATATGTTTTTTTAAAAGTTTGCAAAGTTCCTAAAAAGGTGTTTCCTAATGACTCATTATTAAGAACTATTATTTTAATGGGAATTTTATTTGTTTTTATATAGTTCAGCTCTTGCACGTTCATCATGAAACCCCCATCTCCTATAATTACTAAATTTTTGTTATTATTATTTCTTACATAATGTCCAGCTATTCCAGAACAAATAGCATGACCCATGGCACCGTGACCGCAATGATTAATAATTTTTTGACCACTTTTATTTAAAAAAGATTGGAAGAACCAAGTTTCATGGGCACCTATATCAATATGCAAGTTGAATTTTTTATTTATATGTTTTGATATCTTTTTAAAAAATATAAAAGGATTAATATTTTTTTTGGATATTATTTTTTTATATACTTCGATTCTATAAGTTTTATTTTTTATACTGAGGGCTTTGTTGCTCCATTCAGTATTTTTCTTTTTAATTTTTAAACTTTTTAAAACATCACTTATAGATAGATTAATTCCTAAGTTAATTTTAATTAAAGGTGATTTTAATTCTTCTTTGTCAATGTCGATAGCTACTATCTTGGCATTTTTACCAAATTTACCAAATATATTTTTAACAGCAAATCTTTGGCCAAAAGTTACGATTAGATCTGCTTCTGCACAAAGCAAATTAGCTGATCTATGACCATTTTTTCCAATTGAGCCTATATTAAGTTTTTCAGAAGATGAAGCTATATCCTGAGACATCCATGTTGTAACAAAAGGAATATTATTTTTTTTAATTTTTTTTAAGATTATTTTTGACAAATCTGGATTTTTTATACCACCTCCGATTAAAAAAACTGGTTTAGAGGAATTATAAAGTAGTTTTTCTAATTTTTTGACTTTTTCTAATTCTTTTTTTCTTTTTTGCAGACTTTCCGCAGCAGGAAAGTAAGACCTAATTTTTTTTGGATTAATTTCTGATATTTGTATATTAAACGGTATATCTAGCAAAACCGGACCGGGTCTGCCAACTTTTGATAAGTGATAAGCTTTCTCTAGCTCATATTTTATGTTTTTAGGATCTTTTATTTGTGCTGCATACTTAGAAACACTCTTAAAAATACTTACTACATCAGTTTCTTGAAAACCAAACTGCCTGTAGCTTTTGTTTTTTTTAATATGAAATTGCCCAACTTGACCAGTAATAAAAAAACAAGGTATTGAGTCATAATAAGCAGAGCAGAAACCTGTTAGTAAATTTGTCGCTCCTGGTCCGCTTGTGGCAAGTCCTACACCATATCCATTTAATCTTGCGTAAGTGTCTACTTGCATTGACAGCGATTGCTCATGATGTGGAACTATATAGTTAATTGATTTGTCATTACCTATTTCGTTTATAAGATTCATTATTGCGCCACCTTGAAAAACAAAAAAATCTTTTATTCCTTTGGATTTGAAGAATTTAATTATAAACGCAGAGACTTTCACAAAAATTACTTTACTGCAGTTTGCTCAAAATACAAACTGATATATTAATTATGTATGTCAAAAATAATACAAAGTAAGATAAATTGTATATTTTAAATTATACATTTATTAAATTTAAATAATTAAAAATAATGATTTATATTACTGGTTCTTCCGGATTTATTGGCAAATCATTATGTAATTCATTAAAGAAAAAAAAAATAAAATTTAAAACAATTAAGATTAGAAAAGAAATAACACCAAAAATAATTGGCAAATTATCAGCAGCTGATGAAAATTTTTTAATTCATCTTGGTTGGGGAAAAATGCACGATCCCTGGTCCACTTATCATAAAAAATATAATTACGTAAATTCAGAAAAACTTTTTAAAATTGCAAAAAAATTAAATTTTAGGAAAGTTATTTTTTGCGGATCGATTAATGAATATGGAAATAAAATTGGAAAAATAAAAGAAACAGCGAGGCCTGGAAAAGTTGAGACGTTCTATGCAAAAAGCAAATTAAAATTAACTAATTTTGGCTTGAGATTTTTTAAAAATTCTAATACCAAATTTTACGTTGTTAGACCCTCATATGTTTATGGTCCATTTCAAAGAAAAGGAACTCTTGTTGATCTATTAATAAAAGCATCAAAAAAAAAGGAAATTATAAGAATGACTAAATGCGAAAGTTATAGAGATTATATCTTTGTAGATGATGTTGCTTCTGGAATTATAAAAATATTATTAAGTAATATAAAAAATAAATATAGTATTTATAATTTAGGTTCACAACAATGTATAAAAGTAAAAGATTTTATAGTTTTATTATCCAAGATTTTAAATTTTGATAGTCGTTATTTGAAGTTTGGGGCAATACCTGAAAAAAAAGAACAAAAACAATTCAAATCTTATTTAGTTAGTAAAAGGGCTTATAAAATTTTGGGGTGGAAACCGCAATATAGTTTAAAAAAAGGATTTAAAAAAATAGCCGATCTACGAAGATAATTTTTTAAATTTTAAGAGACTTTTTAAACCTTTGTTGAGATTATATTTTGGTCTCCAATTTATAATATTTTTTGCTGAAGAGTTGGAAACCATTCTTATGCTTGGTTTTTTTGGATTTTTCTCTATTACTATTATTTTTTTATTTAATAAAATTGAGCTTTGATTAACTATATCACTCAATGAAATAAATTTATCTCCTTCAAGATTAATAACATTGTAGCCTCTCTTATTTATAGATTTCATAACTCCATCACAAATGTCGTTGATATGAATAAAGTTTCTACCAGTTTTTTTTGATCCAATTTCTATTTTATTATTTTTTATTGTGTTGTAAAAAATAGCTTCCAAAGCTGATAAATTATTTTCTCTAGGACCATAAATTATTCCAAATCGTAAAATAGTAGAATTGATTTTATTTTTTTTAAAGTTTTGTTTTAAATTTATTTCAGAAACAAGTTTTGACAATGCGTATTCGGAATGAACATTTTGTATGTTAATTAAACTATTGTTATTTTTAATTTCCTTGTTACTCGAGTAGTCGTATACCCATTGAGTTGAGGCAAATATAAAATTTTTAACTTTTTTGATATTGGCTAGTTTAATCAAATTTAAAGTGCCAATTACATTTGTTTTAAAACATTTAATGGGATCTTTGGCGCAGTCTTGATCTCTACTAATAGATGCAAGATGGACTATGTAATCAATTTTTACTGTGTTAAATTTTTCTATTAAATTTTTTGTAATATCTATCTTAAATTTTGTATTTTTACTTTTTTTTATGAAATCTATTCCAATTATATTATATTTTTTTTTTAATTTTTTTACTAAAAAAGATGCCACAAAACTTTCTGAACCAGTTAATAAAATATTTTTTTTCATAAAATTATTTTTTTAAAACATTGTCCCATTGTTTAATAAATTTTTGTTTTGAGTATTTGTTCATAACATATTTATAAGCTTTATTAGCTGCAGATTTTCTTAAATTTTCAGAGCGGATCAGTTTTTCAATTTTTTTTACCCACTCATTCGTAGTATTACAATAATAATTAATTCCAACACTTTTATAAATATTTACATATGATGGTATTTTTGAGGTTAGGACTGGAATATTATTTTTCATAAACATAATTAATTTATTTTGACTTTTTCCATTTTCAAAATTTAAATCTTTGTTGAGAGGTATTATTGCAATATCACAGGATCTTATTATTTTTTTTGAAAAAGAAATATGCCATTGATGAAAAAAAATAATTGTTTTTTCAAATGTAGTGTTGGTAGAAAATAATTTTTTAAATATATTTTTTATTTCTTTGATTGTATTTTTTTTTAATATTTTTAAATACGGATTAAAAATTTCATAATCGCTTATAATATGAAGTTCAATTTTATATTTTTGTAATAGTTTTTTTAAAATAGGTTCAAAAATTTTCAGTGTAGAAATATTTTCACAACGACCTTCCCATACTAATTTAATACTTTCATTTATATTAAATTTTTCTTTTTTTTTATTAATGTCTTTAAAGTTCCCTTCAAAAAAAATGTATACGTTTTTATTGTATTTCTCTATTTTTGTTTTTTGCTCTTCGCTAGAACAAATAATAATATTGCATAATTTACAAATTTTTATTAATTGTTTTTTGTAGTTAAATATTATTTTCTTATTTTGACCTATTACAAATTTATACAAACCTCTAAAATAGTTTTTGAAGGTTAGATTATTTTCGGAAAAATAGTCATCTACCAATTGGTAAATAATTTTTTCTTTTCTTTTTTTTAACCATTCAATATTTGATATATCTAGACTAGGTGGCAGTATTAAAAAATCGTAATTCTCAGTGGATTCAAATTTTAAAATTTGAATTTTTTTAAATTTTGCGTACAGAATAAAGTTTCTTGCATCATAGCCTATGTTTGGAGAGTATTTATCCGACGGCACATATGCTATTCTTACTTTATTCATTCTTGTTTTTTTAAACTAAAAGTATACTTATTTTCTTTCAAAAAATATATAAAACAAGGCTTATAATTGAAAAAAAAATTCTTAGTCATTGGCAGCAATTCATTTAGTGGCTCTCATTTTGTAAATTTTTTGTTAGATAAAAATATCGAAGTAATCGGATTAAGTCGTTCTAAAGAAATCAATCCTGTTTTTCTTAAATATAAAAAAAATTTTAACATAAATAAATTCAAGTTCTATAAATTAGACATTAACAATAATCTAAATTTTATTAAGAAAGTAATTTTAAATTTCAAGCCAACGCATATTGTTAATTTTGCATCTCAAAGCATGGTTGCTGAAAGCTGGCTCTACCCTAATGATTGGTACAGAACTAATGTAATTTCGCAGATTAAACTTTTTGATTTTTTAAAAAATTTATCATTTATAAAAAAGTATGTTCATATTTCAACTCCAGAAGTTTATGGAAATACAACAAAAGAAATGAAAGAGCATAAAAATTATTCTCCAAGTACCCCTTATGCTATTTCAAGAGCAGCATGCGATATGCATTTAAGCGCTATGTATATTAATTATAAATTTCCAGTAGTTTTTACCAGGGCCGCAAATGTATATGGACCAGGTCAGCAACTTTACAGAATCATTCCCAAGACTATAATTTGTGCGTTAAAAGATGAGAAACTCTATTTGCATGGAGGGGGTAAATCCAAAAGATCATTTATTCATATTAATGATGTAGTTAGAGCCACTTATAAAGTAGCAATATCTGGGAAATTAAATAAAGTTTACCATATTTCAACCAATAAAGAAATTTCAATAAAAGATTTAGTTAATAAATTAATTAAATTGTTAAATAAGGATCCAAAAAAGCTTATAAAGAAAACCAAAGATAGAGCCGGTAAAGACATGCTGTATTCTTTAAGCTCCGAAAAAATAAAAAAAGAATTAAAATTTATTCCAGAGGTCAAATTAGATTTTGGATTAAATGAAACTATCAGTTGGATTATGAGTAATTTTAAAATTTTAAGAAAAATTAATCCAGTTTATAAACATAAAAAATGAAAAAAATATTGGTATTAGGTGGTTGTGGATTTATAGGAACTGAGCTTGTTAAAGCTTTAATAAAGAAAAATTATAATGTTACAGTAATTGATTCCCAGTGGTTTGGTAATCGTTTAATAAAAAGTAAAAACTTAAATATTATTAAAAAAGATATTAGAAATATTTCATCATTTTCATTTAAATCATTTCAAACGGTCATTCATTTAGCAAATATAGCAAATGATCCAAGTGTCGAACTGAATCCAAATTTATCTTGGGAAACTAATGTATTAGCCTCTTATGTAATAAGTGAGAAATGTAGATTGGAAGGGGTTAAACAATTAATTTTTTCAAGTTCAGGAAGTGTTTATGGGATAAAAAAAGAAAAAAAAGTTACTGAAGATTTATCTCTCATACCTATTTCTATTTATAATAAAACTAAAATGGTAGCAGAAAAAATTTTTTTATCAGAAAAAGAAGATTTAAAAATTCATTGCATTAGACCTGCAACTGTATGTGGATATTCTGATAGGATGAGATTAGACGTTAGTGTTAACATGCTAACTTATCAAGCATTAAAATTTAAAAAAATGACCGTATTTGGAGGATCGCAAGTAAGACCAAATATTAATATTAAGGATATAGTTAGGGTTTTTTTACATTTTATAATCAATCCTAAAATTCCCTCTGGATGTTATAATGCAGGATTTGAAAATCTTACACTTTTAAAAATTGCTAAATTAATTCAAAAAGAAATTCCATCAAAAATAATTATTACCAAAAATCAATCCGATCTAAGGTCTTATAGATTAAATTCTGATAAATTGTTAAAAACCGGATTTATTCAAAAGCATAATGTTATAGATGCGATAAAAGATATCAAAGAAAAATATATAAATCGAAAATTCAAGACAACGGATAACTGTTTTACAGTAAAATGGATGAAAAAAAATAAGATAAAATAAATGGGTAGATCAATTAATTTATTAAGAAATTATCCAAAGTCAAAAAGAGACTTAAAAAAAAGATTAAATAATAAATCAGAAAAAGTTAGAAAGATTGCAAGAAAGTTTGGGAAAGATTTTTTTGATGGTGATAGAAGTTTTGGATATGGTGGTTTTTCGTATAATAAAAAATATTGGTTGAATGTAATTAAAGATTTTAAAAAATTTTATAAACTTTCATCAACTAGCAAAGTTCTCGATGTTGGATGTGCAAAAGGATTTATGCTTTATGATTTTAGAAAAAAAATTAAAGGTATTACAATTAGAGGCGTGGATATTTCCTCTTATGCAATAAATAACTCTAAGCAAGGAGTCAAAAAATATTTAAAAGTTGCAAATGCAAAAAAACTTCCATTTAGAGACAATGAGTTCGATCTTGTCATATCAATCAACACAATTCATAATTTAAATAAAAAAGATTGCGGTGTGGCATTAAGAGAAATTGAAAGAGTTTCAAAAAAAAATTCATTTATTACAGTTGACGCTTATTCCAATATTAAAGAAAAAAAAAGAATGTTTGCATGGAATTTGACAGCTAAAACTATACTTTCAAAAAAACAATGGATAAATTTTTTTAAAAAAAATAATTATACAGGTGATTATTATTGGTTTGTTCCATAAGATATTATGAAAAATTTTTTGGTTGAAAAACTTTATAGAGAGGCTTTGAGAATAAGAAACATAGAGTTAGAAATCTCAAGACGATATAGTAGCAATCAGATTCGATGCCCCGTTCATTTATCTGTCGGACAAGAAGGCATTGCTGCTGCATGTGCACTGGTGATGAAAAAATTAGATTTTGCAGTTAGTACGCACAGAGGGCATGCGCATTATTTAGCAAAAGGTGGAGATTTAAAAAAAATGATTGCAGAAATTTACGGTAAAGTAACTGGCTGCTCTAAAGGAATTGGCGGATCTATGCATCTTATGGATTTAAATGTAAATTTTATGGGATCATCAGCCATCGTAGGAAATAGTATACCGGTTGGTGTTGGACTGGGTCTTTCGGCAAAATTAAAAAAAAAGAATCAAATTAGTTATGTTTTTTTTGGAGAAGGTGCTACTGAGCAAGGTGTTTTTTATGAATCTATAAACTTTGCGATTATAAAAAAACTACCTGTTATTTTTATTTGTGAAAATAATTTATATTCTGTTTATAGTGATCTAAAATATCGACAACCTAAAACGAGAAAAATTTATCAACTTGTCAAAAGTTTTGGTATTCAAACTTATAAATGCAATGGTAATAATGTTTTAGATTCATACAATACCCTTGTAAAGGCTAAAAAATTTTTATTAAAAAAAAAACAACCAGTATTTATAGAATTTTCCACATATAGATGGCTTGAACATTGCGGGCCTAATTATGACAATGATTTAAAATATAGAAGTGAAAAGGAGTTTAATTTTTGGAAAAAAAAAGATCCAATTAAAAAATTAAAACGATATCTTAAAAAAAATTTTTCTCACGAAAAAGCAGAAAAAAGAATTAATAATGAAATTAATAATGCATTTAAATTTGCTTTAAGATCAAAGTTTCCATCTAAAATTAGCGAAGCTGACGTTTATGCAAAAAAATAAATTTTTAATTTATAAAGATGCCATTAATATGGCAATCGATTATTGTTTAAAAACTGATAAAAACTTAATATGTTATGGCTTAGGCATTAACGATCCAAAAAGAATTTTTAATACAACTAAAGGATTGTTTGAAAAACATTCCGAAGATAGAGTTTTCGATGTTCCAAATTCAGAAAATTCACTAATGGGTGTAGCAGTCGGAGCTTCTTTAAATGGAACTAAAGTTTTAGTTACACACCAAAGATTAGATTTTTTTCTTTTGGCGATGGACCAATTAGTTAACGCCGCATCTAAGTGGTTTTATATGTTTGGTGGAAAAAAATCAGTTCCAATTACTATTAGGTTAATAATAGGTAGAGGATGGGGGCAAGGGCCAACCCATTCTCAAAATTTACAATCAATCTTTAATCATATTCCTGGAATTAAAATTGTAATGCCAACTTTTGCTAATGATGCCAAACAATTGCTTATAGAGTCAATAAAAGATCCAAATCCAGTATTGTTTTTAGAGCATAGATGGCTACATGAAACAAAAGAAATTAAAAAGAAATCAAATGCAAAAATAGGAAAAGGTAAATTATGCATGAAGGGCAATGACTTAACAATTGTATCAATGTCATACTTGACAATTGAAGCCATCAAAGCGTGCAGGTTTTTAAAAAAAGAATATAATATAAAAGTAGATCTTATAGATCTAAGAACAATCAAACCCCTTGATTGGAAAATGATATTTAAATCAGTTAATAAAACTAAAAAATTAATTTGTTTAGATACAGGATTTACTACTAATTCAGTTTCGAGTGATATTATTTCAAAAGTATGTGAAAGATTTTCAAAAAAATTAAAAATGAATCCCGTCAACTTAGCAATGCGAGATATACCAGATCCCACAACGAGAGCATTAAGCAACAAACTTTATTTGCGCGCAGACAAATTAGCAAGTGTTGTTTTGAAAAAATTAGGAAAAAAATTTTCTAAATCAAAGTTAAAAAAAGAATTAACTATTAATTCATTTTTAGATATTCCTGGTGATAATTTTAAAGGACCATTTTAAAATGATTATTAAAAATTTAAGAGCAGCGTATCTTGAAAAAATAAATACTCCTTTAAAGTTAATAGAAGGACCTACAAAATTTAATTTAAAAGAACATCAATTATTAATAAAAATTTATTATTCGGGCGTATGCAGAAGTCAAATTATGGAACAAGAAGGTCAGCGTGGTAATCAAAAATATTTACCTCATTTTTTGGGACATGAAGGTTCGGGGGTTATTGTAGCAAAGGGTAATAAGGTAAAAAAATTTAAAGTCGGTGACGAAGTTATTATCACCTGGATAAAATGTCATGGAAATGAAAATCAGGGCAGTTTCTTAAAAATAAATAATAAAAATATTAACTATGGGCCCGTAACAACTTTTTCAAATTATTCCATAATTTCAGAAAATAGATTAGTGAAAAAACCCAAAGAAATGAGCTTTGAAGAGGCGGCTCTATTTGGATGTGCGCTTTCTACAGGTTGCGGCATGGTTATGAATTTTAAAAATATTAAAAAGAATAATAAAATTATTGTATTAGGATGTGGTGGCATAGGATTCTCAATCTTATTGATGATTAAGAGTATGGCCTTATCTAGAAATCTTTACGTATTAGATAAAGATATAAAAAAATTAAAAAAACTAAAATTTTTTTTTAAAGATATTAAAATTTTTAATTCAGAAAAAAATTTGAAAAATTATCTTTTAAGAAAATTTAATTCTTTAGCAGATATTTGTTTTGAATCAGCCGGATCTACCTCGACTATCGAGAGTGGATTTAATTTGATTAATTCTACTGGCTCTTTAATTTTTGCATCACACCCAAAAAAAAATGAGAAAATTAAATTGGACCCCCATCAATTAATATCAGGAAAAACGATTAAGGGTAGTTGGGGAGGCGATTGCAATCCTGATAAGGATGTTAAAAAAATATATACAATAATTAAAAAAAGATTAAAAAATGTTTTAAATATGTACTGTCGTGTTTATAAAATAAATAATATTAATGATGCTATTAGAGACATAAAGCAAAATAAGATTTTTAGACCATTAATTAATATGAAACATGAATTTTAATAAAGAAATTAATTATAAAGATCTTGGTTTTTTTAGAAAAAATTTTAAAAAAAGCATAGTATTAGCACATGGAACTTTTGATTTCTTTCATTATGGTCATTTATTGCACTTGCAACAGGCAAAAACTTTTGGAGATAAATTAGTTGTAAGTGTAACGTCAGATTTAAAAGCAAATAAGGGACCTGGCAGACCACTTTATTCAATTAATGAAAGAGTTAAATTTCTTCTGGAATTTTCATTCATAGACCATGTTGTTGTTTCTAATTTTAGCACAGCAATAGAGGTTATAAAAAAACTTAAGCCTGATGTTTATGTTAAAGGAATAGAATACAAAGATTCATCAAATGATTTTTCAAAAAATATTATAAAAGAAAGAACAATAGCCGCTAAATATGGCGCTAAAATAAAGTATACAGATAAAAAAGTTTTCAGCTCTTCAAATATTATTAATCTTTATACAAGTAATGATGACATTTTAAAAAAATATTTTTTAAAAATAAAGAAAAAAATTGACTTAAATTATTTTGGAAAAGTTTTAGATAAGATCAAAAAAAAAAATATTTTAGTTATTGGGGAATCCATTTTTGATGAATATATATTTTGCGAAGGATTAGGAAAGTCTCCTAAAGAAGAGATAATCTCTACCAGAGTAATTAATAAAGAGTTGTATCTTGGTGGTATTTTAGCAACTGCAAGTCATATTGCAAATTTTTGCAATCAAGTCACACTGCTAACAGTTTTAGGGGATAATTCTTTATTAAATAAATCAATAAATACAAAGCTTAATAAAAAAATTAAAAAAGTTTTTTTTGAAGATAAAAATATTAAGACCATAATAAAAACTAGATATTTACAGAAAGTAGAAAATAAAAAACTATTCCAATGTAATGATGTTAGCTTTCATTCAATAAGTGATTTTATAGAAAAAAAAATAATTAAATATATAAAAAAAAATGCGTATAAATATGATGGAATTATTATAAATGATTTTGGTCATGGTCTTATGACAAAAAATATTATTAATTTAATTCAACGATATAAAAATAAACTGTGTGTTAATGTTCAGTCTAATAGTGCTAACTTAGGATATAATTATTTTTATAAATACAAAAGTTGTAGTTATTTATCAGTTGATGAGCCTGAAGCTAGATTGGGTGTTGGAGATAGATTTTGCTCGGATGCAGAATTGTTTAAAAAAGTGTATAAAAAAACTCTTTATAAGTATTGCAGCATTACCCATGGAGGTAATGGAGCAAAATTATCAACAAAATATAATATTTTTCATGCGCCGGCTCTAACTAAAAAATTTATTGATACATTAGGCGCTGGTGATGCTTATTTTGCAATATCCTCTTTATTTGTAATTAATAAACAAGATCCAGACCTTATATTGTTATCAGGAAATATGGCTGGGTCTTTGAAAATTAGTTATTTGGGACATGAGAAATATCTAAATAAAGATAGGTTTTATTCTTATTTTAAATCATTAATTTCTTAGACTAAATAACTGACACTATTTATGAAAAATATGTTGGAAGTGTAATATTTTTTACTCCAAGATTAGTAAGTTTTTTAAAAATTTGTCTGCCAGCTTCTTGAGTACTAATAGATGTAATTAGTACTGGTTTATTTTTATCTAAGTATTTTAGTGACTTTATTTCGGGATTTAAGTTTAAATATTTTTTGTTAATTTTTTGCTTATTTTCATCTAGAATATACTTTAATTTATTTATTACCGGAAGATAGTAAGCAGTTGAAGGTAACATAAGTCCAGCTCCAAATCCTTGACCGTTTTTATAAGTATTTTCAATATTTTTATTTAAAATTTTATAGTATTCTTCAAATTGAGAAAAAGATTTTTTAAATTGCAGATATAACTTTTGTTTTTTAAATTTTAATAATTGTTTAGGTTTTTTTTTGCTAATTTTTATTCTTAGCATACCAAAATAGCTAGTATCGTATTCATAATCCGAAATATAAAGATTGTTTTTCATTAATAGAGAATTTATTGAATATAATGAAAAGTAATTTATATGTTGGTGATAAATTTGATCAAATTTCTTTAATTCAATCATTTTTTCTAAACTCGGGAATTGAAAATAAATTTCATCTTTTTCTTCACTAATTTTAGCAATAAATTTTACAAGCGATGAAGGATCCGAAAGATGTTCCAGTACATTACTAGAAACATAAATTTTATTATTTTTAAGAAAAGGAATGTCTGTTTTCTCTATTTTCTCTATTGGTTTTTTTACTGCTATTATTTTTTTATTATTTGATACAGCGTTAATATCAATATTTACTTTTACTTCTTTATTATTTGTAAACATTTTTAAAAAAGTAGAGTCATTTCCTCCTATATCTACTATATTATATTTATTTAAATTTTTGGAATTTTTTTTAAGAAAACTGTAGAAACTATTTAGGGCTAAGACCGCACCTTGGCTGTTTGAAGATTTTGTATGATAAAATTTATAAATGAGGTTTGTGTCTAATATTTTTTCTAAAAAAGCATGGTTATATTTTTCACAAAAAAATATTTTTTGATCAAAAAAAGCATTCTTTTCAAATTTTTCTGTTTTTTTTCTATAAAATTCAGTTACAGGATATTTTTTAAGTAATCTTACAACTTTTACTTTTGAGCATTTTTTTGTGCAATCGCAATTAGGACATTTGTTCTGTTTTGTAATTGGGAATGACTTAAAATTGATTTTATTCATAAAATAAATATATATGTATTTTTATACTTTAATATATTACTTAAATATATTACTTATAAATACTTTAACTTTATCCAAATTTAAAAAATTTGAAATGAATAACGTTTTTGCAAAATTTAAAGAAGAAGAAATATTAAAATCATATAATTTTTTCAAAAAAGAATTTAAAAACTCTGTATTTTTAAATAAACTAAAAATTAGAGAGCTAGCAATCCAGTTAGCATACGATGAAAGTATTTTAACAAGCTCAAATTTTTTTTTAGAATTTGGCGTATATAAAGCAGAAAGTATAAATTTTTTCTCAAAATTTTTAAAAAAAAAACGTATTTATGGATTTGATACTTTTTATGGATTGACAGAGAATTGGAATGGCTATGTTTTTAAAAAAGGACACTTTAGTACGGGTGGAAAATTGCCAGCAGTAAAAAAAAATGTAACATTAATTAAGGGAGATGTAAGAGATACATTAGTTCCTTTTTTAAAAAAATATAAACCAAAAATAAAATTTATTCATTTAGATGTGGATACTTATCAGAGCTCTAAGTTTATTTTACAAAAAACAAAACCATTCCTTGCAAAAAATGCATATATATTATTTGATGAATATTATAATATTGCTGGATGGAGGCATAGCGAATATAAAGCATTTAATGAAGTTTTTAAGAGAAAAGATTACGACTATATTTCCTTCGCTATAGATACTTCTCAAGTTTTAGTAAGAATCAAGTAGATCCAAATTAATGTTGTTAAAGATCAGTAGTAAGAAGAAGAATACTTTAATAGTTATTATTTTAAATTACAATCATGGAAGATATTTAAACAAAAATATTAATAGTTTTTTATCACAAACATATCTTCCTGATAAAATTTTAATTATAGATGATGGATCAACTGATAATAGTAAATTTTTTTTAAAAAAAATAAAAAAAAAATCAAAAAATATATCTATAAAAATATTTAAAAAGAATCTAGGACCAGTTGCTAGATTAAATCAATCGTTGAAATATATTAGACATTCGCATTTTATTTTTTTTGGTGCAGATGATTTTTTGATAGATATTAAAACATTAGAGATAGCGATGGAGGCTTTTAATAAATATCCAAAAGCTGGAATTGCCTCTTCTTTAATTGTGAATACGGATAAAAGTTCTTTGATTTTCAAAAAGGCAAAAACACCAATTATTTCAAATAAAACTGTTTTTTTTAATAAAGAAGAAGCAGTAAATATTTTTAAAAAATATGGATGGTGGATAAATAGTCACCCGCTAATAGTTAGATCGGAAGCATTCTTTAATGAAAAAATGAAATTTATGAATTTAGGAAGATATACGGATATACTAGTTTTTTATAAATTAGCATTTAAATACGGATCAATCTTTATTTCAAGATACACGGGAGCTTATAGATTAGTAAAAAATCAATACGGTCAAAAAAAAATTCATTCTATGACTGATAATATAAATTTTAATCAATTTATTTTAGAATTAAAAAAAATAAAAATATTAAGAAAAGATAAAAATTTTTTTAAAAAAGTTTTATATATTAGAAAAATGACAACTTTTAATAGTCTTTTTTTAAGATTTTTTTACTTGTTGTTTTTAAATCCTAAGTTTTTATTTTTTTATTATTGGTCTAGACTGCCTAAATTTTAATGTATATGAGCATTATATGAACTTTGATTTTAGTAATAAAAAAATTTTAATTACAGGAAGTAGTCAGGGAATAGGAAAAGCTATCGTTAACTCATTTCTTGAAAAAAAAGGTAAAGTCTGCGGAATATCTAGAAAAAAAATTAAATTTTTAGGAGATTATACTCATATCGTTGAAAATATTTTAAATCCTAATGCCGTTGAGAGAATAGTAAAAAAATTAAAAAAAAAAAATTTTTGGCCTATAGATATACTAATTCATAATGCTGGTGGCACTATTGGACTTTCTGACCCTTTTTTAGGTATTGCAGGATGGAAAAAAGTTATGAGATTAAATTTTGAATTTGTCGTTGAACTAGACAGCCACTTAGTTAAGCCAATGATGAAAAAAAAATTTGGAAGAATAGTTTATATTTCTTCTATTTCTGGAATGGAAAATCATGGACCAGTACCTTATTGTTCCGCCAAAGCTGCCTTGACAGCTTACGCTAGAAGTTTTGGTGGAGTTTTAGCACCCACGGGAGTTGTTGCCTCTTGTTTATTACCAGGTGCTGTTATCGCTAAGAATAATTTTTGGGATATAAAAATAAAAACTGATCCAAAGCATGTCGCTAAATATTTAAATGAAAGGCAAAGAATTGGACGATTTGGATCCACAAAAGAAATTGCAGATTTTGTTATTTTTTTATCATCACAGTATGCTTCTTTTAATACAGGAAGCGTGATACCTATCGATGGCGGTCAAGGGAGGGGATATTTTGGGCAATAAGGATAATGGACAAAGAAACTAAAAAATTTTATTTAAGATCATTATTTATTATTGTAAGTGTTTTTTTTATATTATTTATAGTATTTATTAATATTTTAGAGTCTAGAAAATTTAAACTCTTTGTTAGAAATATTTTATCTAGCCAAATAGAGCAAATTGCAAATAAAGAAATTTATCCAGATGAAGAAGAATTTTTAATAAAGAATTTAAGAAAAATATATTTAAAGTATAAACCAATAATCAAAGAAGTAATCAAAGAAGATTAACGTTTGATTAGTACTTAATCTCACATAAGAAAATTTTAAAGTGAACACAATAATTTTTAAAAATTTCAAAATAAACTTATATTTCGAAATATTTCTAGTATCTATTTGTAGTTATATAGTCTTGGCACTCGCGTACCCAGATTATTTCGTTTTTGCCAAAATAAGATTTAATAGTGGAACAGATATTGTTCATCCATTTATGTCGGCTTTTATTAATGCCAAGGCTTTATCGAGTTTTGATTTTGATTTGTGGAACATCTATGATCAAGTGAATTATTCATTTAGTCATTTAACTTCAGGAATTTATACATTGCCCTCATTAATGGAGGCGATTATTTTCTTATTATTAAATCCTTTTTTTGAAAATCAATCTATTTTAATTCACAATATACATTCATATTTTTTTCAATATTTTTGTATTTTTACAAGAAGTATAGGTTTGGTTTTAATTTTAAGATTTTACAATACAGATCTTAAGTACCGCATATTAATTTCCGTTGTATTTAATACTATTTTTTCATCAGCAATTACTGCTGGTATCATGATCGCTTTTATTTATAGCATTGTGCCAATCCTAATTTATTTTATTATTCTATTATTTTATGAAAAAAAGATTGAACATTTAATTTCTTTTATATTGTTAATCGCTTTCTGTTTTGCTCAAGCTCCAAGTTTTACTTTAAGCTATTTATTTTTACCATTTCATTTTATTTTTTTTATTTTTATAGTTAAAATTATTTTAAATTTTATAAAAAATCCAAAATTAATAAAAAACAAAATAAATTCTTTTTTTAAAATATCATCAAAAAAAATTGTATTTTTATCTTTTTTTCCATTACTTTTTATAGCCTCATTTAATATTATTTTTTTCATTATTATGAATGAAACGATAGTTTTAACAGAACTCAATGCAATAGAGGGATCTAGGCTTGATAATATTTTTAATACAGTCAAATACTATCAATCATATAATGCTGATCATTTAAATTTAACATTTTATAAAGATTTTATTAATTTTAAAAACTTTAATTTGCCAGAATTTGGAACGTATACTGGATTAATATCTTTAATAATAATTTTTTTAGGAACATTTAATTCAAACAAAAATGAAAGATGGATATTTTTTGGAACTGTTATTTACATAATCTTACTTTTGGGCCCAAGATCTCCAATTAATATTTTGCATCCTAGTTTCTATGCTCATTTAATTAATTCTTTATTTAATCCATTTTCTTTTCTAACTAGAGATCCACATATGACAAATCAATTTATGTATTTTTTTCTTATTCCTAATTTTATTTTTGGTATTAATTTTTTGCAAGAATTTTCAAAAAATATTAAATTATTAAAAATTTCTTTCGATCAATTATTTTTCTTTTTTGTTCTATTGTTGTCATTTATGTTATTAAATTATCAAGACATTCAAATTTTGTTATATATTTTTATATCTATATTATTATTCTTTTTAATTTTTTACATATCAAAAAAAAGTCTTTCTAATTTTAATGATAATAATAAATCTTTAATTATTTTTTTTATTTTAGTGTGCGGTTATGTTTATGAAATCTTTAATTTAAAAATTTATTATGATTATATGCCATTTACCGGTAGTAGAATTTATGAGAGACAATTAAATTTTATCAATCCAAATGATCCTAAAGATGTTTTTTTTAAAAATAAAACATTAATGAGCGGAGAAACCATTGAAACTAGAGAAGTTTTAGGTAAAAAAGTGTCGGTTTCTAATAAAATAATAGACTACCAAAATCCTGTATCTCCAATATTTCCTACAACAATTATTGTCAACACACCTGAAATTCCAAAAATTTTACCAATATCTTTGCAGCCCCACCAGTATAGAATTGCTGATCTTTACTTTGATCCAGCAACTTTTTATGGAAATTTTTTTAAGAATATTTTTGTTAATAGAGTTTTGAATAGTAGGCAAATATATGAATTAAGACATCAATCATATTTAAATATTAAGGAAAAAAATAATCTTTATAAAAATGTGAATACTATTGAACTAATGAAGTTCGACTTAAATAAAAATGTATATAATAATTTTGATAATAAAAAAATTAAAAAACAAATTAATATTATTGGTCAAGATATAAATTTATACAAAAAAACTGAAAATTATTCTATTTACAAAATTAATAGTAGCCAAATTATTCCGGGTTATTTAAATACTAATGTTTTTGACTTAGATAATAATTTTGAAATTAAAATAGATGAAATTTATCTAGATAAAGTTCAGGGTTTTATTAATACAGCTTATCAATTTGATGTTAATAACATTAGGTCTGGCTACACATTTTTTTCTTTACCAAATAATGAAGAACCACAAAATATTAATTTTTATTATTATGAGTTGTCTTTTATTAAAAAGATAGATGTTAGTAAGTCTAATTACTTATTTAATATAAGTTCATTGGAAGATGACTTGTATTTAATTCTGAGATTTCCATATGATAAAAACTGGGCAATTAAAAATAATAATAAAATTATTAATTATTCATCTTATGAAAATATGTGGATTTCAATTAAATTAGACAAAGGAATAAATAATTTAGAGCTTAAGTATGACTTAAATAAATATTTCATTAATAATTTAACAATTTTTTTTTATTTTATTAGTCAACTATCTTTTTTAATTATATTGTTTTTAATAAATAAAAAATCCAAAATTATATATAAAAAATATTGATCCTTTGCAAAAATGAATGAAGATTTAAGAACTAAAATTGTTGAATTAATATATAATGCAAAAGAAGGGCATATTCCAAGCTCTTTATCAATTATAGATATAATCAATCATATTTATACTAAAGTTTTAAAATTAGATAAAAAAAATAAAAATAAAAATGATTATTTTATTTTAAGCAAAGGTCACGGATGTGTAGCCTTGTATGTAGTATTAAATAAAATGAAAATAATATCAGATTATGTTTTATCCAAATATTCCACTAACGGTAGTTTGTTAGGAGGTCATCCTGATTCAACTAAAATTCCAGAAATTGTAGCCAGCACAGGCTCCCTAGGACATGGATTTCCGATGGCTGTTGGCATTGCTTTGGGACTAAAAATAAAAAAAGATAATAATAAAAAGGTATTTGTTTTACTCGGAGATGGTGAGTGTCAGGAAGGAACAATTTGGGAAAGTGCAAATATTGCGGCAAATAGAAACCTTAATAATTTGTTCGCAATTGTAGACTGGAATCAATCAGCTGCGCAGTTGATGCCAATAGATAATTTAGAAAAAAAATGGTTAGCTTTTGGATGGGATGTGAAGATTATAAATGGTCATTCGAAAATAGATTTTGAAAAATACTTAAATAATAAAAGCCTAAATAATTTACATAGACCAAAAGTATTTTTAGCAAAAACAATTAAAGGGAAAGGCATACCTTTTATGGAAGGACATGGAATATGGCATCATAAAATGCCCAATGAAGAACAATTTATGCAAATAATGGAAATTCTTAAAAAAAGTGAGATAAAATAATGAATGCTAGAAAAGCTTTCGCTAATTTAATGTTAAAATTAGGCGCAAAAGATAAAAAATTAGTCGTTATGGTTGGGGATATAAGTCACGGTATACTAAAAGATTTTTCTCAAAATTATAGTAATAGATATTATAATATTGGCATTTGTGAACCTTCAATGGTTAACCTAGCCGCAGGATTTTCAAAGGTTGGGTTAAATCCCGTTGTGCATACAATAGCCCCATTTTTAATTGAAAGATCTTACGAGCAAATAAAATTAGATTTTGCTTATCAAAAACTTGGAGTTAATTTAGTTTCGATTGGTTCTTCTTTTGATTATTCTAAACTCGGTTGTAGTCATCACACCTATAATGACGTTTCTATTTTAAGTCATTTTAATGATGTAAATATTGTTATACCTGGAAGTGATATAGAATTTATAACACTTTTTAAGAAATTATATAAGAATAAAAAAATAAACTATTTCCGTTTAAGCGATTTTTCACATGAAGTAAAAATAAAAAAAAATTTAATAAAAATTGGTAAAGGCGTAAAAATTAAGAATGGTAAAAATTTAACAATCGCAGTTGTCGGATCTGAATTAAAAAATGTAATAGAAGCATGTGCATTAGAAGAAACTAAAAATTTTTCAGTAGAGATTATTTATTATTCGATGTTAAAACCATTTGATAAATTAGTACTCCAGAAGAGTGTTAAAAAAACCAAGAATTTAATGACAGTTGAAAATTTATCAGCACACGATGGACTTTATTCTTTAGCTATAAAAGCGCTTGTTAATTATAAGATTCTTAGAATAGAGCAGATAGCTGTTAAAAATTTTATTTATGAATACGGAAGCTTTTCTTATCTACAGTCAAAAGCGGGGATGAGTGTAGATGCTATTAGAAAAAAATTATTGAAATTTAAAATACGATAATTTTTTATAATTTAAATTTATTATAATTAACTTAATATCTTTAGAAAAATATATAACTAGATTAAAGGTATAATAAGGTATAAATATTTTTTATGAGAAATTATTTTCTTAAAAAAACATTATTAGATTTAGCTATAAATTATAATAATCATTATCCAAATTCTAAATATTTAAAAAGAATTGTAGAAGTAAATAGATTTAATTTTTCTAATCGAGAATCTTATAAAAAAAATATAAATAATTTTTTATTTAAAAATTTTAATTTAAATAAAAATTCTAATAAATCTCAAAATTCTAAAGATTATATGCCAGATTCTAAATATTATTTTAAGATTTTAAAAAAAAATCAAGAGGATTTTAAAAATTGTTTCTTTGATAAAAATTATAAAAATATAAATTTTTGCAATTTATTCAATTGTAAAATTCCATATGAAAATTTTGGGAGTTCTAATAATGAAAAATATAAAAATTATCAATTAGAGTCTATTGATACCATTGATCTCTTTTCAGATTTAATACCATTTTCAATTTATTTAAAAAAAAAAAATAAGTATAAAAAAGTTTTAGATATAGGAGCAAATATTGGTGTTCACTCAGTTATTTTATCTAAATTAGGTTATAAAGTTTCATCCTTTGAACCTGATCCTGAACATTTTTCTAAATTAAAAAGAAATATTAAGTTAAACAATTTAAGAAACATAAAACTACATAATGTTGCCCTAAGTGATAAAAATTCTACCCAAAATTTTTTTAGAGTATTAAATAATACAACTAGTAATCATATTCAAAAGTCAAAAAATAAACCATATGGTCCGATTGAAGTAATTAAAGTTCATGTGAAAAATGCAACTAAATATTTAGAGACAGCCGATTTTGCAAAGATTGATTGTGAAGGAACAGAAGATAAAATTTTTAAATGTCTTACAAAAGTTAAAAAAATGCCAGATATTTTAGCAGAAATTCATAGCGCCAAAAAAGCGAGAGTAATTTTCAATTTATCTAAAAAATTAAATTTTAATTTATTCTCTCAAAAACAATCATGGAAATTAGTAAAAAAATTTAATGAAATGCCTATAAATAATAAGCAAGGATTGTTATTTGCTTCCAAAATTAACCAATCTCCGTTTATTAATTAAAGGAAAGAAATTTTTTTAGTATAAATTTAATGAAAGTAGTTATTTTAGCAGGAGGATACGGTACTCGATTAAGTGAAGAAACAGATTTAACACCTAAACCAATGGTTAAAATTGGTAATATGCCAATTCTTTGGCATATAATGAAAATATATTCATATTATAATTTTAATGAATTTATTATTTGTCTTGGCTACAAAGGTGAGCAAATTAAAAATTTTTTTATTAATTATTCTCCAAATAAAGTTGATGATACTTTTTTAGATTTTAGCAATCCAAAAAAAGAATTTAAAAATAATATTCTAGAAAATTGGAAAATTCATTTAGTTGATACAGGAAAAGATACAGTTACAGGCGGTAGACTTAAAAGAGTAAAAGAGTTGGTAGGAAAAGATGATTTTTGCTTTACCTATGGTGATGGGTTAACTAATGCTAATATTTTAGAAGTGGTAAATTTTCATAAAAATAATAAAAAATTAGCAACAGTTCTGGCTGTGCAGCCACCAGAAAGATTTGGAGTTCTTGATATTAATAAAGAAAATGGAGTTGATGGTTTTTTCGAAAAATATAGCGGAACCCAAACATATATTAATGGAGGATTCTTCGTTCTTTCACCAAAGGTAATCGATTTTATCGAGGGAGATCATATAAGTTGGGAACGCGAACCAGTAACAGAGATATGTAATCGCAAAGAAATGATAGCATTTAAGCATCATGATTTTTGGTACGCAATGGATACTCTTAAGGACAAAAGATATTTAAATGATTTGTGGGAAAAGAATATTGCCCCCTGGAAAGTTTGGTAGTGATAAAAAAATTATTCAATTTTTACTCTTTATTAAGATCATTAGAAATCAAAGTTTATATTCAGTTTACTTTAATAATTGTAGCTACAATTTTTGAAACGTTAACAATTGCAGTTTTTTTACCGTTAATAATACTGCTCTTAAATCAAAGTATTTTATCAGGCAGTTTATTAGATCAAGTCTTGAAATTTTTTAATTTTAATAACTTATCTTTACTTACTTCTTTTTCTATTTTTGTAATTTTTTTATTTATTATTAAATTTTTATATCTAAATTTTTATAATTATTATCAAAGTAAATTTATTTATGGAACTGAAAAAATAATTTCTTCTCTTTTATTAAGAAAATTTTTATCATTACCTCTAAATCAAATTGAAAAAGAAAACTCTTCTAAAATTATAAATTTAGTTACAACACAATCATATAGATGGGCAGATTTTGGAATAAAATCGATAATTAGTTTAATAGCAGATATATTTTTAGTTTCTGGTTTAATATTTTTTTTATTTATACTGAATCCTATACCGGTTATATTTTTATCTTTATTTATTATATTAAATATTTATTTGTTAAGTAAATTTGTAAAAAATAAAAATTTTTTATGGGGCAACCAAAACGTCAATTTAGAACAAAAACGTTTAACTGCTTTAAGGGAAACCTTTTCATTATTAAAAAATATTAAATTACATGAATTGAATCAATTTTATATTAATGAATTTGATAATATTACCAAATCATCAAGACTTTTAATTGCAAAACAGCATGTATTAAATAGTATACCTAGATTACTCATTGAATTAATGGGGGTAATAATTTTTATCATTATAATATTATTTTCAGGATATTTTTTTTCAAATAAAGATTTTAATTTAATTCCATCTTTAGCAATCATTGGGGCTAGCGCTTTCAGAATTATTCCAGCTATTGGAAGAATTCAAGGTTCATTGATCAATATACAGTTTGCTCTTCCAATTTTAGATGAAATTTATTCAATATTGAAAATTAAAGAGAAAGAAATTAATAACAATCCTGTAAAATTACTGTCGTTTAATGATAAAATCGAACTTAAGAATATTCAGTTTTCTTATAACAACAATAAAAAAATATTTAACAATTTAAATTTGACTATAAAAAAAGGCAAAATAACAGGAATAATAGGACCGAGTGGCTCCGGAAAATCATCTTTAGTAAATATTCTTACTGGTTTTAATAATCCTCAAAATGGACAGCTTTTTGTTGATGGAAAAGAAAATAACTTTTCTTCAAAAGAGTGGAGAAATTTAATCGGATATGTTCCTCAAAATATTTTTATTTCCAATAGAAGTGTTGCTGAAAATATTGCAATAGGGACTAAAAAAGACTCTATCGACCATGGAATAATTAAAAAAATTTTAAAGTTATCTAATTTAAAAAATTTTGTAGAGGAGCTGCCATATAAGACTAATCAAATAATGGGCGAAAACGGATATAATATATCCGGTGGTCAAGCCCAAAGAATAGCGATAGCAAGAAGTTTGTATAGACAACCAGAAATTTTAATTTTTGATGAGTCCACAAGCTCTTTAGATGTTGCCACAGAAGATCAAATATTATTAGATTTGCAAAGTCTTAAAGATTTGATTACTATTATCATAGTAACGCACCGAGACAATACGCTTAAGTTTTGTGATGCAATTTACAATATTGAAGATTTGGATAAATAAAACCTCTTTTATTAGAAAAACACATTCATAATATGATTAAAAAAAATTTTTTTTATAAATATTTTAAAGATTTATCAAAAATATTTGATGATGATTCAAATTTTGTAATTTTTGAAAAAGTAGCAAAAGAAATAATTGCAATGAATAAAAAGGGTGGCAAGCTGATTATTGTTGGTAATGGAGGAAGCTCTGCGATAGCAAGCCATGCATCTGTAGATTTCACAAAAGCAGCCGGCATTAGAGCTATCAATTTTAACGAAAGTGATTTGCTTACATGTTTTTCAAACGATTATGGATATGAAAACTGGGTAAAAAAAGCTCTAGAATTTTATGTTGATAAACATGATGTTGTTTTTTTAATTAGCAGTAGCGGTAAGTCAAAGAATATTTTAAATGGTGCTAAATTTTTAAAAAAAAAGAAAATAAAATTAATCACTTTTTCAGGCTTTTCTGATAAAAATGATTTAAAAAAACTTGGCAATTATAATCTTTATTGCAATTCAAATCATTACAACTATGTAGAAAATACTCATCAGATTTGGATACTTTCCATAGTTGATTATATAATTAGTAAAAGAAAAAATTAATGATTATTTCAAGAACACCTCTTAGAGTAAGTCTTGCAGGTGGTGGAACCGATCTTAAATCTTACTATTCAAAAAGAGATTATGGGCAAGTTATAAGTCTTGGTATAAATAAATACATATATGTTGTTATTAAAAAACAATCTTTGTTAAGTGATTATAAATATAAAATTAGATGGAGCAAAAGCGAAGATTGTAATTCAATCACAGAAATTAAACATCCAATTATAAGAGAAACTTTAAAATATTTTAAAATTCAAGATCCGCTTGAAATTTCAACATTTTCTGATTTGCCCATTTCTTCTGGATTGGGTTCGTCTAGCACTTTTTTAGTTGGATTTATAAATGCTTTATTAGCTCATCAAAATATCCAACAAACAAAAGGTTATATCGCAGACCTTGCGGCAGATATAGAGATCAATATTTTAAAGAGAGTTATTGGAAAGCAGGACCATTATGCAGCATCATACGGTGGACTAAATGTAATTACTTTTTTTAAAAAAGGCAATGTTAACGTAGAACCTGTTTTTTATCAAAAAAAAATTTTAGAAACTTTAGAAAAAAAATTAGTTTTGCTATTTACAAATCAAACACGAAACGCTTCTAAAATTATTAAAAATATTAATTTTAAAGATAAATTTCATGAGTTAGATTATATTAGAGAACAAGTTCAGAAATTTAGAAATATATTTGAAGGGAAATTAAAAATTAGCAATTTTGGTGAGCTTTTACATAACGGTTGGGAATTTAAAAAAAAATTATCACCTAAATCAATTTCAAATTCAAAAATAGATAAAATATATAATTTAGCATTAAAAAATGGAGCCACAGGAGGAAAAATTTGTGGCGCAGGAGGAGGTGGATTTCTTTTGTTATATTCGAATGATAAAAAAAAGTTATTTAACTTATTAAATAAAAAAAATTTTTTAAATTTTAAATTCGATAATGAAGGTAGTCGAATAACTTATTTTGACAATCGGTATTAAACCTCATTTCATGAGCGTATTTACAAAAAAAAATACAAGATGTCTGTTATGTAAAGATTTATATAAACCTTATATTAAATCTTACGATTATAATAGAAGAACAGATTCCAAACTTTTTACTTATTTATGTTGTGAAAATTGTGATCATATCCAAATAAAAAATTTTCCTAAGAAATTACAAAAATATTATGGAGATGAGTATTATCAAGGTCTTAACATGCATGATCTTATAAAGCAGGCTAATAAAGAAAAATTTAAAATAGAACTTGTTAAAAAATATAAAAAAAAAGGTAAATTGTTAGAAATTGGTTCTTCAAATGGTAAATTTTTATATTTATCTAAAATGAACAAATTTAATACTACAGGAATAGAGATGTCCAAAAATTGTTGTAAATTTATAAAAAAAGAAATTAATTGCAATATTATTTGTAGTTCGGATCCAGCTAAAGTAATAAAAAAACTCGATAATCAAGATATTTTTACGCTTTGGCATTCATTGGAGCATTTACCGAAACCATTAGATTGTTTAAAAACTATAGCTAAAAAAATTAATAAGAAAGGAATTCTTATTATATCTACTCCTAATCCAGATTCTTTTTCATTGAGAATCCTAGGAAAATTTTGGCCACATGTAGATGCTCCAAGGCATTTAAATATTTTTTCAAAAAAAAATCTGACTAATATTTTAAGAAAAGATAGTTTTGAATTATTAGAATATACTACTATGGATCCCAGTGGAGTTTATTATAATAAATTTAGTTGGTATATATCCTTAAATAATATTTTTTTTAAATCTAAATTTAACTTTAATTATACTAAATCGTTAAAAAGTTTTTTTTTACGAGCTGTTTCTGAGTTAATAAATTTATTTTTATTTCCTGTTGAAAAATTCTATAATAGAGGCAGTTGCTACACTGCAGTTTTTATAAAGAAATAAATGTTTTTCTCAATATTACTACCAACTAAAAATGGAAATGATTATATCGATTCAGCTATTAAATCAGTTTTAGATCAAGATTTTAAAGATTACGAATTAATAATTGGAGACAATTGCAACAATCATAATTTTCGAATGCGCATATCTCGGTTTGCTAGAGATAAGAGAATTAAAATTATAAGACCTAGCTTTCCACTTAATGTCACTCAAAACTGGAATTATTGTCTTAGTAGAGCCAAGGGTAGATATATAATAATGCTTGGCGACGATGACTGCATATTAAAAGACGGATTAAAAAAGATATATAAAAATTTAGTTTTGTTAAATTTTCCAGACTGTTTAAGTGTGAATGGTATTTCTTTTTTTCATAAAGGGTCTTTTAAAGACAAACATAAAGCATACTATAAAAATAATTATTTTAATTATTCATTTGTAGAACCAAAAAATAAATTTTTTCTTAATAAAGATTTTAAAAATAAAATTATAGAAGAAATTTTTAGTTTTAATAATTTATTGCCATTAAATATGCAGCCACATATTGTTTCTAGACAAACTGTATTAAGAATGAAAAAAAATTTTTTTCTGGAACCTTTTCCCGACCATTACGCAATACATTCTATGCTATTGAGTAATGTTAATTGGTGGGTTTGTAATGAAAAAATTTTTGGAATAGGTATGTCAAAAAAATCATTTGGAAATCTTTTTTACTCTGAAAGATATTTACAATCGTTTAAATATTTAGGTTTAAATTTAGATGAAAAAGAAACAATCAGAGGATCTACTTTGTATAATGCTCAATATATATGGTTAAGAAAATTAAAAAATAATTTTTCAAATAAATTACTAAACATAAAAATTAATTATAAAAATTATTTAATGAGACAATTAATTTTCAATTTTATTTATTGTATTAAAAAAAGAACAATCAAAAAATTTTTAATTATTTTTTTTTCCTTAAAATTAAAAGATTTTTTAAATCTATTTAAATCATTATTTGACAAGAGGTTGGCTACTTTGTTTTTAAAAAAAATTTTTATTAGTTTATTTATATCTAATGTACCAATTGTGATTAATAATAATGATGATATTTACGTTTTTACCAGAAGATACAAAAATAAATTAGAATAAATATATATTAAGTGATAATCTAAAAGCATAATTTAATTAATGCTTAATTTTTTTTTTAGAAAAGTAAGATTATTTCTTATAATTTTATTTTTTGTATTTTCCTCTCTTAGTCTTATTACTTATTTAAACTATACAAATAAACTGTCATCAATTGAAAATCATAATTCAATATTAAATTTCTTTAAGCCTAAATATCAACATTATATTTTAGTAGATAGTAGTTATATTTATAAATTTTATAATTTAACGCAGCAAATAAATAATCTTTATCGATCCACTGATGGATTACGGGAGGCTTCCACCAACAATGGTGATCTTATTAAATTTGGTAATACAAACTCATATAATATTTTAGTTTTTAATGAAGATTACTACTATTATTCGACACCTCAAGAATCCGATGCATCTAAATTATGCAAAGCGCATGTACAAATCATTAAAAATTATTTTAAACAAAATGAAAAATTATTTTGTCACAACAGGAGAGAAGTTGATACTTACAGTATTGTAATTATTTCAAATAAAAACAAAATAAACGTTGAAGAGATTAACAATCTTTTTGTTAAAGAGTACGTAAATTTATACAAAAAAGCTTTTGCTAAAATTCTAAAAATTAACCCTACAATAAAAAAAAATGCAGAGCTGCATATCCAAGCTGAAAGGGATTTGTATATTAATTCAGTTTTTAGTAAATTAACTCTAGAAAATGATTTATTAAAAAAATTAATTTTACAAATTAATGTTGAAAAATCTAAATTACTTAGTGTTAATAATGAGAAATATCCTCTAATTACGTTAGAGGATTTATTGAAAGACTACAATTCCTTTTGTAAGGCGGAATTATCAACCTTTACAATATGCCAGACAATAGTTCAATTCTATGAAAGACCTATTTATAAAAAAATTATAAATAATAATTCAGAAATTGATAAATTTACCCAGCATGTAAATGATGTAGTTTATTCTCATAATCAAAATTTAGTAATGAAAGATATTCAGTCAAATTATGAGTTTAAAAGAAATCTTATAAATGACCGTTATAAAATTATTAATAATTTATTAAATTCAGATTTGAATAATTTTTCTAAGGAAGCAATTCAATTTCAATTAGTGGAGATTAAAAATAACCATTTAGTTTTGGTAAGCATTATGTTGCTTGTTTTTTCTTTAATGATTAGTTTTGTAATTTTTTTTTTATTATCTATAAATAGATTGTATAAGCATAAAATAAATTAAACATTAATTAAAATTTAATTTTATGAAAAATATCCTAATAACAGGAAATAAAGGTTATATTGGTTCTGTTTTGGAACAGTACTTATTAAAAGACGGTTATAACATAGTTGGCTTAGATAATTTTTATTATTCAGATTGCAAAATATCAAATTATGAAAGCCAAATTAAAACTATTAAGAAAGATATAAGATCTATAGAAAAAAAAGATATAGAAAATTTTGATATCATTATTCATTTAGCAGCTTTATCTAATGATCCGGTTGGGCAATTAAATAGTCAATTAACAAGAGATATAAATTATAAAGCAACTATAAAACTTGCTGAAATGTCCAAAGAAAAGAAGGTTAAACAATTTATTTATTTTTCTTCGCAGAGCATGTATGGAGTGTCCCAGTCCAAATCAGAGCTCGATGAGGATGATAGTCAAAAAAATCCCATAACAGAATACGCAAAAACAAAATGGGATGCTGAAAAAATTCTAAGACAAATGGGCAATGAAAACTTTATAGTTAGTGCCTTAAGACCATCAACAGTTTTTGGACCGAGTCCCTATTTAAGAACTGATATAGTTTTCAACAATTTAATGTCACATGGATTTATAGAAAAAAAAGTAATTATTAAAAGTGACGGAACACCAATAAGACCAGTCATAAATATTTATGATGTATGTTTAGCAGTAAAAGCTTTATTAGAAACTGATGGTCACATAATAAATAATCAAGCTTATAATGTAGGTATTAAAAATGGAAATTTTAAAATAAAACAAATGGCGGAGATGGTTAAGCTTAAAATTCCAAACTCAGAAATAATTTATACAAATGAACATGGAAACGATTCGAGGACATATGCAGTCTCTTTTAAAAAAATTTTTTTAAGTCTAGGCGCGATATATAAACCAGAATGGAACTTGGATAATGGCGCTGATGATATTTTAAAATATTTAATTAATATAAATTTTACTAATAAAGATTTAAATAGTAGAAAAACTAATCGACTTAAACAAATTAATTATTTGATTCAAAATAAAAAAATCGATGAAAACTTAGCATGGATAAAATGAAACTTTTTAAAAAAGAGCAAGAATGTAGAATCTGTAGAGAAAAAAAAATAAGACCAATTTTAAATCTTGGCAATCAACCATTAGCAAACAACCTTCAAAAAAGAATAGAAACTAAAGAGTTTACTGTCCCTTTGATAATTGGTTTTTGTAATAAGTGTAAATTAGTTCAACTTACGCACACCGTTAATCCCAATGTGATGTTTAAAAAATATGTTTGGGTTACAGGAACTTCTGACGGAGCAAGGTTACATTCGCAAAACTTTTATAAGATGGCTCAAAAAAGAAAAAGTTCTGAAATAAATAAAGTATTAGAAATAGCCTCTAATGACGGAACTTTTTTAAAACCATTTAAAAAAAATAATATTTTTACTATAGGAGTTGATCCAGCAAAAAATATATCTAGTTTTGCAAATAAAAAAGGAATTAAAACATTGCCTATTTTTTTTAACTATAAAAATTCAATTAAAATAAAAAAACAATTTGGAAAATTTGATTTTATCTTTGCACGGAATGTTCTTCCCCATACTCCCATACCACTTGAAATAATTAAGGGTATTAAAGAAATTTTGCATGAGGAAGGTTTTGGTGCAATAGAGTTTCATTATTCAAAAAAAATTTTAGATGAAAATCAGTATGACTCAATTTATCACGAGCATTTTTTTTATTATTCTGTAAAAAATGTCAGGGATATTTTAGAAAAATTTTCTTTATACGCCTTTGACACGCAAGAAAGTCCAATTAGTGGAGGATCGATGATTTTATATTTTTCAACTAAAAAGAAGAAAATATCTGAAAAGCTAAATAAAATATTAAAAGTTGAAAATAAGAAAAGAATTAACACTTTTCATAGATGGAAAATATTTGCAAAAAAATCCAAAAATCATAGGGGTCGTATTATGAAACTGATAAAAAAATACCCAAAAGTTTATGCCTACGGAGCTTCTGCCAGAAGTTCAACAATGTTAAATTATTGTGGGATTAGTTTTAAAAATATTTTAGGTATTTTTGATAAAAATAACTTAAAACATAATTTATATACTCCTGGCTCTAAAATTAAAATTATTAATCCACTTGCCAAAGCAATTAGGAAATCTAACTCTTTAATTATTTTATCTTGGAATTTTTATGATGAAATTTATAAATTTTTAAAACAGATAAAATACAGAGGAACTATAATAAAACCACTACCATCAATCAAAGTAGTTAAATTATAGTAGTAACATAAATGCAAATTACAAAAACAAGTTTGCCTAATCTTTTTGTTATAAATTTTAAACAAAAAAAAGATAAAAGAGGGTCATTTACAAGAATCTTTTGCGAAGATCTTTTGAAAAAAAAAACAAATTTTAAAATAAAACAAATTAACATATCAAAAAACTTAAAATCTAAAACCTTAAGAGGTTTTCATTTTCAGTCTAGTAAATTTAGTGAAAAAAAAATTATAATTCCGATTAAAGGAAAAGTTTTATTTCAAATTATAAATATAAATAAAAAATCAAAATATTATTTAAAAAAATTTAGTATTATCTTAGCAGAAAATGATAATAAAGCGTTGCTCGTGCCAACAGATTGCGCTACTGGCTTTATGACTCTTAAACGAAATACCCATGTTTTATATTTAATGTCGAATTTTTATAATCCAAAATATTCGAAAGGAATTCTGTATAATGATAAAAAAATTAATATTAAATGGCCATTCAGACCAAAGATAATTTCTAAAAAAGATCTAAGTTATGACTTTTTAAAGTAATGAAGATTTTATTAACAGGTAGCTCGGGGTTTTTTGGTAGAAATTTTTTAGACAGAACAGATAAAAAAAAAATAAAGATTTTAGGCATTCAAAGAACAAAACAATATAGCGAAAAAAATGTAAATTATATATTTTCAGACTTAGAAAGAATTAACTTTTTTAGAGAAAAAATAACATTATTTAAACCAACCGTTATTTTGCATTTTGCATGGCAAGGTATTCCTGACTATTCCAAAGCCAATTGCAAAAAAAATTATCGAATTACAAAAAAACTGATTGATTTATCTTTTACCATACCATCTTTAAGAAAAATTATTTTACTAGGATCTTGCTTTGAATATGACTTTTTATTTGGAAAATGTCGCGAACAATATAGATCAAAATCCACTAATAATATTTCTGAATGCAAAGAAAAGTTACTAGAATATTTCTTTGTAAAAAAAAAAATATTCGACAATAAAAAAAAACTTCAATGGTATTGGTTAAGACCCTTTTATATTTATGGAGAATACCAACGCAAAGATTCTCTAATACCAACTATAATTAAAAATTTACTTGCGCAAGGCCAAGTTAATATTAATAATCCAAAAGCTTGTAATGATTATTTGTATGTTGGCGAGTTTATAAGGTTTATAAAAAAAATATTATTTAAAAAAATTTCAAGTGGAATATATAATATTGGAAGTGGAAAACTTTTGTCCAATCAAACAATTGCGACTATTTGCTCTAATCTGTTTATAAAAAAAAATAAAATAATTAAATTTAAATTTGAAGATAAAAAAAATGGTAAATATTCTTGTAATAAAAAAATAAATAAAATTAACTTTTATCCTAATTTTAATATTATCAAAGGACTTGATAAAACTATAAAAAAATATGAAAGTTAGCCAAGCGGTTATTTTTTGCGGGGGTTATGGTAAAAGATTATTACCCCTTACAAGAAATACTCCTAAACCAATGTTGTTAATTAATGATATTCCTTTTTTAGAATATTTAATAAACGATATTAAAAAAAAATATAAAATTAATAGATTTTTACTCTTAGTTGGTTATAGAAATGAAATTATAAGACAGTATTTTAAAAAAAAAAAAATTAAAATTGATTATGTTTATGATCCCCCAAATATAAAAACTGGAGAAAGATTGTGGAATTCAAGAAAAAAACTTGATAAATTTTTTCTATTATTTTATTCCGATAATCTTTTTTCTTTTAATTACAAAAGCGCACTTTCTAATTTTTTAAACAAAAAAAAAACAATAAATTTTATATTAAAGCGAAAGAAATTAGGTAACTTTAATATAAAAAAAAATGAACTTACTTATAGTCTTAAAAGAAATACTCGAAATCCTTATGTCGAATTAGGAAACATGATTGTTGAAAGAGATAAACTATTTCCTATTCTTAAAAAAAATTATAAATCTGATTTTAAAAAAACGATCTATGAAATAGTAAAAAATAGTGAATATTCTTTTAATGTTCACGAGGATATTTATTGCAGCATTGGTGATCTAGATCGTTATCATAAAGCAAATTTATATTTACAAAAAAAAAAAATTTTATTTATTGATAGAGATGGATTTTTAACAAAAAAGTTGCCAAAAGCTCATTATGTTAAGAGTTGGAATGATATAGTTTTTATAAAACAGACTATTAATTTATTAAAAATTTTAAGTAAAAAAGGATTTATCTTTATAATAATTACTAATCAAGCTGGCGTTTCTAGAAAAATTGTAAAATTGAGTAATTTGAAAATCATAAACAAAAATATTAAGTCACTTTTAAAAAAAAAGTTTAATATTTTAATTAAAGATATTTTTTATTGCATTCATGGATGGAACAGTAAGTGTAATTGTAGAAAACCTAATCCTGGAATGTTTTATAAAGCTTCTGAGAAATACAATATTAACCTAAGTAATTGCCTGTATATAGGTGATGACCCCAGGGATTGTATGGCCGCTTACAATGCAAACTGTAAATCAATTTTTTATGGAAAAAAAAGTAAAATTAATTATTTAGATGAAAAATATAGACCAATAGCTATTTCAAAAAATGTAAAGTATTTACTAAATACAATCATAAATTTTTACAAATGCTAGATTTGAAAAATAAATTAAAATTAGATTTGTTGAGTATTGTTATACTAGTTTCGATATCGCTTAGGTTTTTTTTAATTTTCCTTGATTATATTAATGACAATAAATTAGCAATTATGACTGGTGGAGATTTGATTGGAACAGTAGAAGCAATGAAAACACAAGCTGAGACTGATTTCTTTGGAACAATTAAAAGAATGTATTACTTCAATTTTTATTTCATAATTTTATTGATCTTCTTTAAGATCATTATTATAAAAAATTTTATTACCGCTTGTATTTTGTCATTCTTGACATGGCTAGTAAGTTTATTTTTTTTTCAAAAAATACTCTTATATCTGAAGATAGATACTAAGCTTCGTATAATAGTAACTTTCCTCTTTTGTTTTTGGCCTTCGTTGTTTCTGTATACGCTTTATCCTTTTAAAGAAAATTTTCAGGTTCTTTTTATTATTTTAATTACTTATTATTTCATAAAATCTTATAACAGCCCTAATTTAAAAAATTTCCTTTTGTTATCGCTTTCTTCTTTTCTACTTGGAATGATACATAAGGGTCTCACGCTTTACGCGCTAGCAATATATAGTTATGCTATTATTTTTTTTTATATCAAAGTAAATATTAATTTGAAATCTATATTGAGTTTATTTTCTTTAATTTTTTTTTTAATATTTTTTTATTATCATTATTCTAGTTTTGGGTACGAACAATTCCAGCGAGGCTTGTTCAAAGCTATTGAACAATATCAAAATGGTCTTACTATTACACAAACAAGAGCATCATATAATTTATACCCGGTCAATATTCACGATGCTGCAGATTTTATAGAGTTTATTCTTGTAAATTTTAAAAATTATTTCTTAAGACCATATATTAATGAAATATATAATATATTTGATGTTTTTGTTTTTATAGAAAATTATTTTAGAATTGTTATTTTTTTATTTGCATTTTATTTTTTTATAAAAACAAAACATGTAATTTGGATGCATGTTTTTTTTATTTTATTTGGGCTAGAATTTGTATGGTCCTTAGGTACGTCGAATTGGGGTAATTCAATAAGACACCACTCGGTAGTTTTGCCAATGCTATTCATTTTATTAGCAATTCCATTTAATAAATATAGTAATGCAAAATAAATTGGATAAAAAAGTTATTGAAGATTTTGGCTCTGAATGGACAAGATTTTCTAATAATGTAGTCGAAGAAGAAGCGCAAAAAAAAATATTCGATCAATATTTTTCTATTTTTCCTAAAAATAAATTAAATAAATTAAATATTGGATTTGATATGGGCTGTGGTTCAGGTAGATGGGCCTATTTCTTAGCTCCGATCGTAAAAAAAATTTACTGCATAGAACCTAGTAATGCTATTTATATAGCTCAAGAAAAATTAAAAAAATTTAAGAATTGTGTTTACGTAAAAAAGCAGGTTCTTCACAATGGACTAAAAAAAAACTATTTTGATTTTGGATATTGCCTGGGTGTCTTACATCACATTCAAGACACCCAAGGAGGTTTAAATAATTGTGTTAAGATTTTGAAAAAAAACTCTCCATTATTATTATATTTGTATTATGACTTTGAAAATAAGAATTTCATATATAAGTCTGTGTGGAAAATTTCAAATCTTTTTCGCATTCTGATTAGTAGCGCTCCTAAATGTATAAAATATTTAATATGTGATTTTATAGCGTTAACAATTTATTGGCCATTAGCAAAATTTGCTTTAATTTTTGACAAGATAGGAGTTAATCAAAAAAATATACCATTGTATTTTTACAAAGATTTAAGCTTTTATCATATGAGAAATGATGCACTCGATAGATTTGGTACCAAAGTAGAAAAAAGATACTCAAGAATAAAAATTACTTTTATGATGAAAAAAGCCGGATTGCATCGTATTAAATTTTCAAAAAAAGAGCCATTTTGGTGCGCTGTTGGTTATAAAAAATAATAATGAAATTGAGAACTCTTTTTATATTTATTTTCACATTATATAGAAGAAGAATAATTAAAAGTATTTATGAAGAGGCAACAAAAAAAAAAATTACAAAAAAAAAAATATTAAATATAAAATTTAATTTAATTAAAAAATTTAAAAATTTATTTATAATTATTTTTTATTTAATAACTATTTTTTATTATATAAAATT
>Ga0114973_10000320_pt1 | contig 35975 bp, 24 predicted proteins | sample M_140807_MF_Meta_FD_87025 | JGI IMG/M metagenome (GOLD analysis project Ga0114973, IMG submission 87025) | Freshwater microbial communities from Lake Montjoie, Canada to study carbon cycling - M_140807_MF_MetaG | ecosystem: Environmental > Aquatic > Freshwater > Lake | place: Lake Montjoie... | reverse complement strand
TTTACCAAAGTTAATTTGTCTAGCAGCAGTAATGTCTTCTTTTAATTGAGTTAATTCTTCACCCAATTTTTTAGTAACTGCGTCTTCAACCACTTTGGCAGATTTAGTAATAAAAGCTTCTTTTAGTTTTTTCATTTGTTCTTTAGCTTCTTTTACTAATTTAACTTTAGTTTCCACTACACCTTTTTTGTCTTCGTGGAATTCTTTGATTTCTCTAGCAAGAGCACTCACTACGAATTCTTCTAATTTAGAGAAGTTTTCGTGTACACTCTTTCTGTCAACATTAAGCTCGTTAAGCTCTTCTGCTAATTTATTCATTACGAATGATTCTAATTTTGCAGAGTGTTTGCCTACGTTTTCTTTGTATGTTGCTTTTTCCATTGCAAGTGCTTTTCTGTCTTCAACGAACTTAGTGATTTCTTCACTTAACTTAGCAGTCATCATCTTGTCGATGGCTTCTACCATATTGTTTTTGTCGTGCTCGTATCTCTTAGCAAATTCTTCTCTAAGTTCAGCAGCAGCCTGCTCTTTGTTTTCTTTAACTTTGTTTTCCCAAGCTTCTTGGATAGACTTTTGAGTTTCTTCTCCGATAACGCCTGATTCAACCAGTTTTTGTATTGCGTCGAACATTATTTTAGGTCCTTTATTATGTTGGTTAGCGCCTCTCTGAGGTACTTCTGTGCTTTTTTATCATCTCTAATCTCAGCAGCCAGACCCATTGCTCTATTTCCGCCCTTTGTATTCAACAAATGTTCGTAAATTGCAGTTGGGTAAGCACCCGGTGCTGAAGGTTGTGCCACTACGTCCACTGTTATGATCTCGAAATCACTAACTTGTCCTCCACCGTATTCTGAAACGTTTCCAGAACCGCGGCTGGATACACCTAGTTTGACTCCAGACTCTAACATAGTTTTCACTAGTTGGCCCATTGGTGTTGGCAGGATTTTCATCTTGCCGTATCCATTTGGACCGTCCATCCACATATCAGTAATCATGTGACTAACACGGTCCAAATTAATTTTTAAATCATCGGGGTGGTCCACTTCTCCTAAAACAGAATAACCTGATGTGATCTGATCATTGAGAGTTTTTACCGCTTTTTGTATTTCATTAATTGGGTAAACTCTTTGATTAGCATTTTTAATGCCGCCTTGGATACAAATCCCTTTCATATAAAGGTCCTTGCCTTCCTTGCCTTCGTGCAAGACTTCCATCCTGGCCTGATCGTAGGTTAAGTGTTCTCTTAGATACAATGACATTCCGCTCCCTTTTTTCTCTGTTATTGCTTACTTCTTAGCAGCAACGATTGGAGATTTTGCTGATTTGTCCGAACCATCAGTATTGCTAGCTTTCACTTGTTTAGTGAATGCTGCTTTTTCTTTACCTAGGTTGTTTTCAATTCCGCCCATCTCTTTTGCTTTAGCAACAGAAACTTTTGCATTATCTTCTTGAGCTTGTGCTATATTTTTAGCAGTTCCGCCCATGTCGTTTTTGTTAGCGACTGGAGATTTTGCAGATTTGTCTGAATGGTCAGCTGTGTCAGCAGTTTTCTTTACGTGGTACTCTTTCACAGTTTCCTTTTTCATATCATCTTTTTTAGCTTCTTGAGCTACTGGTGCAGCTACTTCAGCTTGAGTGTCTTGAGCAACAGCTACTGATTCTTCTGATTTTTCTTCTTCAGAACCTTCTTCGCCGTTTAACATTTTTTCGAATTCTGCTTTTAATTCTTCTAAAGCATCTTCCAAGTCAACGATTTTGTTTTCGATTCCAGCGTCAGCTTGTGCATCGTCAGCAGCTGGTTCTTCACCATTTGCTTCTGCACCTTGTTCTGCATCGCCTTTTTCATCAGCTGAAACGTCAGCAATTAAATCATCAGTAGCATCGCCACCAACTTCTTCAATTGATTCTTCTTCTTTTGAAGTTTCTTCGATTTCAACTTCTTCGTCGACTGATTCGTCTTTTGAATCTGTTTTTTCAGTTTCTTTCACTGTTTCTTCTGCTTTCGCTTCAGATTTTTCAGTTTCTTTAACTTCTTCTTTAGAGTCTTCTTTAGATTCTGCTTCTGCTAAACCTTCATAGATATCTCTAGATTTTTCTACAACGATTTCATGAAATAGCGCCTGCGCTTTATCATTCTCTTCGTTGATTAATAATTCAAGCAATTGCTCAAATTTGTTTGTTGATTGTGTCATTGCACGTGCTCCTTATTGGCAAGTTGTTTTTATACTTTATAAAGTGTATTATTTAAGCGACCGGCGAAATAAAGCGGTACTTTTGGCTCAAAAACGGTGGTTTTTGGCTAACTCTGTCTCTGTATATTATGTATCCGTAAAAATTCGTCAATATCTAGGTGTTTAAAGTTAGTATTAAACTCTAAATCGTGCGGTTTAAACGCATTTGGGGGTACTACACGGAAAAATTGTATGTGCGGATAATCTGTCAGCACACGTTTGGTTTGATTTAACCAATTACCATAAAATGTTGCTTCATCTTTAGCTTTTTTGTAGTTGCGAGTGTCCTTGAACACATTATTAAACTGAAAACTTTTGCTCCTGTTGTCCCTAGGGTGTCCCTGATAATCAAATCCCAATATGTAGATCGTGGAGAATTTCTTGTCCGCCGCCATCTTTAGAGCTGTCGGACCGGAACTCCATCCCAGACTGGGTTGGAACCATTTAATATATGTCTTTGCTCGGGGGCTTTTTTCATATTGATGATTATAATTGCTCCAAACTTCGTGGGTAACCGGATATTCGCTCTCAGCAATCTCCAGTATCATTTTGGTATCCACTGCTATGAGATAATCGGGTTCTTCGGTCCTATACACGGCGTTGCAAGCGAAAACTGTGCCATGTTTCTTTAGATCCGCAATCTTTATTCCTCGACGTGATTCACCGTTGCCTAATACGAACGCTGTATTGGACATTATATTAAAGCGATAGGTTATCTTCGGCTGCTGCTGGCTGACCATACATCTTTTGAACAAATTCTGCTTGTTCTCTTTGATCTTGGTCGTGTGCTTCGCTGGCCAATCGCATTTTATTAATATCTCGAAGTGTTAGACGTGTTTTGCGAGTATCGTCGGCATCCAAAACAGAAATATCATCTTCTGCATTGTAATTTTTATTCTGTTCAAATCCTTGCGGAGTATATGACCACATTTCTGTCAAGCGCATAATGCTATTTAACCTTAAACTGTGGCTCCACCGCCGGGTGTAGTACCCGGTGTTCCGCCTGCTGGTGGTGTACTAGCTGGTCCTGGTGTGCCTGGTTGTGGTGCTCCTTCTTCTGGAGTTGGGTTTTCAAACTGATCTAAGTCTGCTTGTACTCCCGCTTGGCTAACGCCTGCTGTTCTCAATTGAGTGGTCTTGGTTTGTTTTTTCTGTGCCACTGCATTCTCTTCAGCCCATAATGTGCTGTTTTGAGCCATTTCTTCCTCTGAAAGACCTAAAAATCTTTTTAAAGCAAAACGTTTGCTCATGTAGGGTAATTCTGCCACCTGCACAAATGTGCCCACTCGGCTTTGATCCATTTCGGTCTGCCTGTATTGTGCAAAGTTTTGTGGCGGATTGAATTTGATTTCAAATGTTCCATTATCAATGCTGTAACCTTTTCTTTTGATCCATAATTTAAACTCTTCATCAAACACAGGAGCGATCAAGCTCTGTAATCTTTCACAATATTTGTTAAATCTCAACTCTTGAATGTATGCTGTGCCCACTCTGCCATCGTTGTATTGTTGAGCTCCGTCGTCTGCACCTGTAGGTAGGTAAGATGAAGGAATTCTTAAACCTCTATACAATTTGTTAGTGAAATATCTTAAATCGTCGATCTCTCCAAGATTGGTTCCACCTGGCAGTGTGTCCACTTTAGATCCTCGTCCTTCTGCTGTTTGTGGGAAGAAGTAATCTTCGTTGATACTCATTGGATTATATGTGGCGTCAATATAACTCATTCCGCCTGTGGTGCTGGGAATTCTTCTCTGATTGATCTCATTTTTAACTCGCTCAACGAATTGCATCGCCAGGTGTGTCGGCATGTTACCCACGTCAATGTAGAATACTCTTCTCTCTGGTGCTCTCTGTACTCGATAGATGATGATTGCGTCTTCTAGTAATTCTTTTTGTTTGTAAACCTTGAACACTTGTTCCAAAACCGATTGGCCAAATGGGAATAGATTGTCCATGCCATCTGATAGGCTCATGTGCACCACGTGCTCGGCATTGATAGCATACTGATTCATGGTCCTATAGAATCTTCCGCCAGATCCTCCTGTTGGGTAGCTGGTGTTCATTCCTTGAGCACTGCCTGCATAATTCTGCTGATAAACTCCTGTGGCAGTACCACCGTATAATTGATTTGGGGATATTTGAGTTGCAGATAATTTTTGTAGATTGGGATTGATATCTCTGATGATGTATTGTTCTGGTATCTTGCCATCGCTCTCGTTTACGATAATTCTATCGATCTTGGCGGGATCCATGTACAACCATTTGTCGGTTTCTGGATCTCTCACAAAGAAACAATCTCCATATTTTAAACAGTTTCTAAAAATACGAAATATTCTTCTTCCAAATCGATTAGATTTTGCCCATTGTTGGAGTGCTTTTTTTAATAATTTAACTTCGGTTTCAGTGACATCATCTTTGAATACTAGATCAAATGCTGTTTCGTTTTCATCGTTGGGTTGTGTACAAAATTCTGCAAGAATATCCAATGCTGCATTGATCTCGGAATCAGTATCCATTTGATCATATTGAAAATATCTCTGTACTCTATTTGGGTGGCCTGTGTAAACGTCAGGAAGATAAGACGAATAATTTCTTTTGGCAAAATTAGGAGTTTTATCTCCGCTTATAGGTGATGCTGTGGGTTCTTTAAAATATTTTTTCCAACTCATATTATCCTCTTATTTTACTATAGCATAGTCTAGTTGAGCAATAGAATTCTTCATCTCTGATGTTTTATCCAATTGCATCTCTGCTATCCTTACCAGTTTATTTAAATGTTTTTCCGTCTTATCCATGGTTTCATTTACCGAACCTAAAGTAGAATTTAGGGTGTTTACCAATGTATTAATCTGCCCCATCTTGGCATCTCCGCCCGTAGCTGATGTTATTTCGGTGCCTGCAGCAGTTTTTGACATCATCAATGGTGCTACCGTGCCTGAAGATTTGGGTAATATTAGTTCTGGTCCTCGTTCTCCCACCAGCGTTGGTCTTCCTGTAGTTAGATCTCCACCGGTTGCTCGGGAATCCATGGCACTGCCACCTGCCCATCCTCCTAGTCCTGCTCCGATTAATGCTCCTACCGCGGTGCCTAGGCCGGGTATGACGCTGCCAATCGCAGCACCTGCCGCCGCTCCCGCGGCTGCTCCACCCAGTCTTGCGTATCCTTGTTTTTTTGTGGCGGGATCATCGCCTCGGGCTTCCATGATGCCTGTTCCCACTTCAACAGTGGCACCGATAACTGGTAATAATCTGCCAAACCCTTTGGTTAAAGTTCCTATGCTGCTGAACAGTTGTCCAAAACCCAACTTGCCATTGGCCAACATGGTACCTGTTGCTACCACAGTGACATCTCTGCCGAAGCTAACCGCGGCATGAGCGGCCATGGCAGCGGTATACAGAGCTGCCGAGGTTGCCGGAAATTTAGTAGTGAATTCTTGTATGTTCCTGGCAATGTCTGTGAATGAGTTGTTGGCTCCACCTATCAATTTTGACAGCGTTGGTCCCAGGGTGCTCAAGAAACTGGTCTGTATTCCTTCGAATGCCGACTTCAATCGTTTGGTGGCATTTTCAAATTCCGCCAGCTGTTTGGTGAGTGGATCTGCTTTTTTGTTCAGCTCTGCCTGTGCCGCGGCAGTGTTCAAGGACATATTACCCAATAGCAACACCGCGTTTGAAGCGTTGGATAATCCTCCGGCCAATAGTGTGGCTGCTCCACCCGTTCCCTTGAATCTCTCATTGAATTCTTTTCCAGAATCTCTCAGGGCGACCAGTGTTCCTGCAAGATCCCCCGATTGCTTGAACGCCAATATGGCCTCTTGGAAGCCAGGGGCCAATGCCGTTAATTCTTGTCCTAGATCATCCAGCGGCACACCGGTGGCCAAAAGATTTTTCGCTGTTTCTCCCAGCGCCGGATTCACTGCGGATAGTGCGCCTATCAGGTTCTCGGTTTTTCTTGCCTCGTCTTCGCTCAGTCCCCTCAGATATGATTGGAAAACTCCGTCTTGCTGATTCCTTTTTACTTGCTTGTCTAGCTCTTCATTCTGAATTCCGGTCAACCTAGACAACACGTTCAATTCTTTGATGTATGCCGTGGTCTGTTTTGCGGCCATCTCCCCGTTTAAAAAATCTCTTCTGCCCTGTATCAGTTGTCGATTGAGATAGGTTCCTTGGTATTTTAATAGATCTTCGGTGTTTACTCCCAATTCATACAGGCCGCTGGTGGGTCTTCGAAGTATCTCTGACATACGAGCCAGCCCATCCACTCCCCTGTTGACGGTGCCATAAAGTCCTGCCAGTGCAGGTTGGTTGCTTGTGATTAATTTTTTAAAATCATCCAGTCCCAGTTGAGCTGTCCTAGCGGCCTCTCTCATGCCGATCAAACTCTTGCCAAAGTCTGCTCCACCGGCGGCCAGCTGTCGATAACTGTCAATGTTGTAATCCAGGCTGCCGGCCAATTTACTAAGGTTAGACAGGAACGGCAGGTCCTCAAATGATTTGGTAAAATATGCGAGCTTCTCTGTGCCTTTGGTTTGGGCATCTCCCAATCCCACCAGCGTCTTGATGCCCTCCTCCATGGCTTTTCGACGCCTCTTCTCCAGGGCGATAGCTTTTTCTACCTCTGCGTTGTAGAGTTCCAGTTCTGTTTCTGCGGCCACAAGTTTCTTGGTTAAAGATTCGTAGGCAGCAGCATTGCCCTTGCCTTCCTTTATAAGGTCTGCTTGGGCGTCTTGAAGTTCTCTTAATGCTTTGATATTATCGCTGATTACTTTTTTGTAATATTTTTGTTGTACAAGATCTTCTTTATTGGTTTTTTTAAGGGCCAATATATTTTCATTGATCGCTCTGGTGAGATCCTGCACCGTTTTATCTTCTAAATCCGCCATATTATGCTTTAAAATCCATCATAAAATGCCCATATAAATACTAGACACTTATATTGTTATAGTGTATATTTATAGGATAAAAATGACCCAGGAAAACCCATTACAAAAGTATTATAGGCAACCGTCGATCTATATCACTCTGCCCAGCGCCGGCAGGTATTACAGCGCAGATGTGTATCAGCCCACGGCAACGGGGGAGATACCGGTTCTGCCAATGACCGCCAAGGATGAGTTGGCATTCAAAACACCAGACGCCATGATCAGTGGACAGGCCACAGTGGACGTCATCAAGAGCTGTGTGCCCAACATACTGGATCCATGGCAACTGGTCAACTATGATCTAGACCTGGTATTATTAGCCATCAGGATAGCCAGTTATGGAGAAAACATGGATATTACAGCAGTTGTACCGTTAGTCAATGAATCTGTGACTCATTCTGTAAATCTTCCTGCCATGCTAGACACTGTAAAGAACATCAAGATCAATGATGTGGCCAAAACCACATCTGGATTTGAAGTAACATTCAAACCGCTGACCTACAGGGAGATGACTCGCAGCCAGACGCTCGCTTTCGAACAACAGAAAACCTACGCTGCTGTTAGTGCCAGCCAGCTGTCGGATGAGGAAAAAAATCAAAGATTCGCAGAAACTTTTAAAAAATTAACAGATCTAAACTTCCAGATGTTGCACGAGGGCATCACACAGATAAAATCACCAGATGGTGCTGTGGTGACCGATCGTGCCCAGATCATGGATTTCCTTGCCAACACCGATGCAAAGACCGTGGTAGAAATACAGGATGAGTTGGCCAAGGTCAGAAACCAGGCCACGTTTAAACCATTGAAGCTCAAGAGTTCAGAAGAACAGATCAAGAAGGGTGCTCCGGTATCATTTGACGTGCCGGTTACATTCGATAACTCAAATTTTTTCGGATAAAACTTTTATCATTCTCGGACTCTGAAATCATCAAATATCTTAAAGATCTCGAGGCAGATGGTAAAAATCTCAAATTTGAATTGTTAAAAATCTGTTGGTACATGCGTGGCGGAGTAACCTACCAAGAAGCTTTAAATATGAGTTTTGAAGAACGTAAAATAGTATCCGACATAGTGAAAGACAATCTAGAAACAACCAAGAAGACTGGTCAACCTTTCTTTTAACTTGACTGAACTTAGTTAATATGATAAAATATCTTTAATGTCTGACATATATCATATATGGTGTAATCCCAAAGAAGGGGTTGATATATCAACACCATTCAGCATGCCTTGTATAGAGATTTCCCAGACGAATTTCTTGGAAAAACAGACTAATTTTGCCCATAATGAAAGCAGTTGACTATATCACACACTGGATGGAAGGGTTTGTAGAGAAAGAGCATCCGGTGTTTGCAGGATTACCGGTATGTCCTTATGCTCGTCAGTCTCGATTGTACGGAAGGGTACGCATGATACACATGACTTCTGCGGAGCCTGACAGCAATTGCTGGCATCACATTGAACACACCGATTTTGATAAAACTGATGCACTGGTGCTGATACTGGATCCCAAACGATGGACTTTAAAATACACTCACGATGTGATAGATCAATTAAATTTGGTGTTTATGCCTCGAGATGTGGTGGTGTTGGAAGATCATCCTCATCAAAAAGAAGAGATCGGCGGAGTGACAGTCAACAATGGTCGCTACATTCTATTGCTATGTCAACGTCTCAGTACACTAAATCGATTCTCAGAAATATTGAAGAAGAAAGGCTACTATGATCGGTGGTCTAAAAAAAACATTGCAGATGTGGTTACTTGGCGACTAGGTCGGAAATCCGAGTAATTTCGCTGTCTCTCCTGCAAGCACGCACATATTGCTCCACGTTCTTGCTCCATTTCTGCCCGGTCCACCATTGAAATCCTGGTATTGCACTTTTATAGATCGAGCTCTTCTCGTATCCCGGTCCCAGGTACAGATAACGACAGTGTTTCTTTGCCGCCCATTCTATTTCCATCTCTAATGTAATCAGACTAATGTCCTCCGTGCTGCAATGCATGTGTGTTTCGATCCCCGTCAGATAGGGCATATCGTCGTTGAAATTCTCGTCGTGTATGTCCTCCTCCCATCGATATTTTTTGATCTTCGTGAAACCGATCATGTTGCTGACGTCATCGATATAGTATACCAGGAAGCTGTCGCGCTGATTTATGTGTCTCAGCGGATTGTAGAGGTCACGATAGCCTTTCTTCTGCAGGAATTCATGATAAAGATTCTCCATGCCGGTCAGTTTCAGCATGCCGTGCAGTGGACGTATCTCCAACATCTGTATAGGCTGCCCGCGTATTTCTCGGCGTCGGGGTTTTTTTATAGCACCCGGTCTCAGTTCCACTCGAGTGCTGCGCGACTGGTACCAGCACTCCTGCCCCTGATAGGGCACGTCGTCGGCCAGCCAGCCACTTTCCAGCGGATCATCCTCTTCGTTGCCATCCAGCAGCCCCCGCATGCGGAAATGCTGCAGGTCCTGTTGCTCCTGAAGTCCAAATATGTGATCAAATATCATTTCCATTGGGATCGCAGCCTTTCCATGATGTGTTTCTCTATGTGTTCCCCGAAGTAGCGCTGGCCCCGGGGACCATGATGTCCGTGCCATTGATAGAGATCAAAATCTACGGGTTTTATCTCGGCCTGTTCGCACACCGTTTTGGCGCTGTGTGTTTCCGATATGTAAAAATCACTGTTTTCTACTTTTTCTTTCATGATTTTTACCAGTGGATGAGATTGTTCTATTATAACACCGGCATCCGCGGTCATGTGCAAGAAAACGCAATCGTGTCCCTGTTGTTTGATCAGTGCAGCGGTCGATGCAATCTGCCAATACAGTTTGCTCCATACCAGTGCCGGGTGAAAAAGATCCATGGTTTCTTTAGAGACGTCCAACCGCGCAAAATATTTTTCACAATCTTCGAGGGTTTTCTCTCCTCCATTGGAAGAATAAGTGGACACTCGATTAAACACGCCGATCGCTATGATGCATAATATCTTATCCCTGTTGCTTACAGAGTCGTTGGCTGCTTCCAGGAACATCTGATCTGGACTCTTGCTGTCGCGTGTGCGATATATCACAGGAGTTTCTTTAAAATGTTGCAACACATTCCGATACCACATCTGCTCCTGCGTGGCATTGCAGCTTCTATAATTAGAAAAACTGTCTCCGTAAATGATTATTTTTGAATACACAGATTATTTAATGGTCGACAAAGATGTGCTCTGCACATCTGAAACTTCGCTAGCGCTCGTTTCGTTTTCTCTATCGTGATGTTGAGCGTGTTGCGTAGCAACTCGCGTCGTATGTGGTAGATGAGCAGTCGCAATTCGGCTGTTTCCAGCCGAATCAACTTGAATCTCGCATGTGGTGAGTTCGCAGTCTCCATACATCGCTGCTGTCGCCGGGCGGTTGTGCTGTACCCGTTAGCTCATTCATTACAACGCGAGCCTGTGCGATCTTTGTATGATAATCTCGCACGGACCTGGAGTTGGACCTGTTTCCCAGAGCTCCATCATTTGCCTGTTGCATCAAGTGATTCGCCGCCTAACTGAATAGGAGTAGTTCACTGTTTTACCAAAGATGCTATAGAGCCTATTAGAAATTTTGATTATGTCTAGTGTGCCTTTTGTAACTGTATATAATATGCGTATATTATGATTGGCAGTTTCTTGAGTTTAAATAATGACATGCAGTGGATTTATAAGAATGAACCGGTGACCGAATTACCAACTGATTGTGCAGGATTCGTCTATCTTATTACCAACACAGAGTCGGGTAGAATGTATGTGGGCAAGAAATTGGCTCGATTCAAGACTACGCGATATAAAATGCACACGCAAAAAAACGGAAAAAAAATACGTAAAAAAATTAAGGGCGCTGTGGACAGCGATTGGCAGGACTACTACGGCAGCAGTGATCAATTGAACCGCGATATAGAATCTTTGGGCAAGGAAAAATTTCGTAGAGAAATACTTTATTATTGTCGTAGCAAAGCAGAATTAAATTACATAGAAGCTCGGGAACAATTCTCAAGGAAAGTGTTAGAATCAGATCAATACTACAATGGACATATTCGTGTGCGAGTGCATGGTTCACTTATTATTGGTAAAGATATATGAAACAACACGGAACACTTAGAATCATAGGCGAACTAAAAACTGTAGGATCATACGAAGACACTTTTCAAGCACAATTATTATTTGAAGGGTGGATAGCACATTTCCCACATCTGCAGGAATTATACATAAAGAATCTATGTGATATTGCTTTTGAGAAAGATCGCATTGTGGTACGAGCAAAATTTACCGACCGAGAATGGACTCTATGGTGTTTAAAACATAGAACACCCATAGCACGACGATGGTTTGGTGCATAAAAAAAGCCTGCACACTTTCATGCACAGGCTTTTTAAATTCCGTTATACTAAATTAGGCTGCGTTTTTTTCAGCGTTCTTAGTTTCTTGGATTTCTTTTCTTCTGGCTTTGATCAGCTTGCCAAGTTCTGCTAGGGCTTTTCTAGCTCTTGTCGCTGACGCTTTGATTCCTTTTTCTGTGAACTTTTGGTTCTCTTCAGAATAAGTCTGAATCGCAGCCATTATAGAGTCATGTGTATTTGACATTTTTTATGCTCCTTTGTTAGATGCTAATTAATTAACACATGTACAATTCTAGCGTAGACTTCGTGGTCAAGTCAATACAAAAAACGCCGTTGGTAAACTTAAATGGTTTAATTTACCAAGAATACCAGGACTTTTTTGATGATGTCTGGTTGGAAAAATTAAATTTTGATTTTAATGATATAAAAACAGACAAATTAGAAAAACAAGAAAATGAGCAAAGATTTAAAGTAATGTATTCAGAAAATATCAGCAAAGAACTTAACATGTTTTTTAAAAAAACAAAAATAACCAAAGCATTAGAAGAAAAATTTAATCTATCTTTGAATCCAGGTATTACGGATATATGGTTTGATTTTTTTGGTTATCAATTAACACCACATGTGGATAATCCATCTATTAAATTAGCTTTACAAATTTATTTGGGAGATCAAGAGCAGCCAGGAACAGCCTTCTATGATGCAACAGAAAATCATAAAAAAATACATCAGGTATTATATAAAAAGAATAATGGATATTCTTTATTGAATAATGATAAAAGTTGGCATAGTTTAGATTCTGCTGTAAGAACAGGATTCAGAAAAAGTATCTATGTAAGATATTCTTAAACAATAATATCAACATCATTAGCATAACTCGTAAATCCATTTTCTTTCACTACTTTTAATACAGAATTTACTCGTGATACCAATTCGTCTTTGTGAGAAATTAAGAATATATTTTTTGATTGTGTTCGACTCATCTCTTTTAACACAGCCATTGAACTCTCCACACCAGACACGTCCATACCAGCATCAATTAATTCATCAATGAACAATAAGTTGATCTGTTGATAAAGACCTTCCCATACATCTCGGAATGCCCAACTCAAACTTAAAATTAATCTGTTTCTTTCGCCGCGACTTAGATTATCAAAGTCTAATTCTCTGCCTAACTCTTCAATTCTCACATTCAAGTCAGATAAGAATACCACTGTATGAGGTAATTTAACCTGTGTTAGATAGAATGCTAATCTTTGATTAAGATAAGTTAAATTTTGTTCTATAATTCTAGTTCTTATAAACGAATCTTTAGCAGTTAATAGTTTATATAAGAATTCTTGATGTCTATATAGGTCTTCCATTTCGTTAACTTTGGTATAATCTATTTTTTGCACTGCTGTTTTGGTTAATTCATCGATTTGTTCTTGATATGGATTCTCTTTAGAACGAGTTTGTTCCAATTGTCTTTTTAAATCTTCCACAGACCCTTTATGATTATATGCTTCATCGATAGAATCATAATACGTATCCGGCACAGAACCCAAATCTCCAATAGCTGTTATACTATTCTGTATTTCTTTTAATTTTGCAGATAACGTTTGTTCGTATTGATTTTGTTCCTCAAGATCTTTCTTAAGCTCATCCACAAGATGTTGGTGTTTTTCTCCGTGTAAATCTTGTTCACAAGTAGGACAAGTGGCTTTTTCAGCATATTCTAAATCTTTTATGATTTGTTCTTTTTGTTTGGTAGCTTTGGTTAAAGAATCTTCGTGATAACTCTTCTCTTTTTCTAAATTTCTTAAAGTTTTAGAATCATCTGTATGTTTTGCCAATCGTTTATGAGATTCTAATTCTGTTTTAATATCTACTCGCTCTAATTCTTCTATAGCAGATTCAAATTTTGCAATATCTTGATTTTTTTGTGTTTGCCAAGCAGCACTCCTTAATTCAAATGTCTTAATAGATTCTTCTACTTTTTTATTGCTAACCAACACAGCATCTAGTCGCATTTTTTCTTCAGACAGTTCCTGTTTGGCCACTCGCATTTGTTCTTTTAATAGCTCTGCCTTTTCACTCAATAGAGTTATACCCAATAATTGTTCTATAATTTCTCTCTGTTCGGCTTGTTTGGTTGCTAAAAATGGTTGTGTGTAAGTGTTAAGAGCTATGATATTCTTGAACATAGCATGACTCATGCCAATTAATTTATTAATCTCTTCTTGTGTTTCTCTATTCTCTCCTTGGGCTTCATTATTATCTTCAGTGCCGTCTGCTCCTGAGTTTTGTTCCACTTCATTAATAAAAAATTTCAATACCTGTGGTTTTCTGCCTCGCTCGATCTTGTAGTTTACACCGTTCTTCTCAAAATTTACAGTGACCAACATGTCTTTGCTATTGGTTTTATTCACTAGATTGTCTCTTCTAATCTGTGTGAGTGCTTCTCCAAAGAACACATAACTGATAGCATTTATAATAGTGGTCTTACCAGTACCATTTCGAGCACCAGCATCATCACCTCCTAAATCCATGTTCTCACCAATAACCAGCACTAGATTTTTGCCAGCAAAGTTTACTGCTTGGGTATGATTACCCACGCTCATGAAATTTTTTACTGTGAGATCTTTAATTGTTAACATCTAAATTATTATAAATTGCCATTAATACTTTTTTATCGTAAGTTTGTGAATCCACTGCTTCCAATTGTTTAATCACAATCTGATCCACACTGTCAAACTTTTCTACTTTGACCATAGGTTGATCTGCTTGATCCAATTGTTCTGGTATCAATTGTAATTCTCTCAACTGATATTTTTCCATAAATGTTTCTCTAATAAAATTAGCTTCTTCGTAAGAAATTTTAATATCCAATCCCACACGCACATACATTCGCGGTGCAAGTATACTGTCAGCATCAGACAATAGTTGTGATATTTTTACATTTCGATATTTTGGCATATTAGGATAGTTGATATATTTGGGTTGACCGCCATATTCCAAAACCATCATGCCACGCTCATCATCACCAGCATCGGCATAGTTGTGTGGAAATGCATTGCCAATGTAGTGTATATTGTTTCTTATTTGTCTCTTATGGAAATGTCCTGTAAACACATACTCTTGATTCACAAAGTGTTCTGCTTTAATAGTGCCCACATCTGGCATGTCTACCATGGCGTTCATCTTAAAATAAGGTAATTCAAAATGTCCAAAAATATATCTCTGTTTTAGATCTTGTATTCTTCTCCATTCATCATGTACGATCCATGGTACAATAGCTACATCGTCTGTTAATAACCAATCATTCACAATCTGTATGTTGGGAATATTTCTACAATATTCCATACTGTTGATTTCTCTCTTGTCTCTGTAGAATAGATCGTGATTGCCCATGATCACATAAACTCGTTCGAATGTTTGTCCTAATCTTTCCATGTTACTCACAGTATAGTTCATGGTACTAACATTGGTAGCAGATCTGTGATGATGCCAATCTCCTAAGAATATGCAGGTTTCACAGCCGTGTGCTCGTGCCTGTTCAATAAACCAATAACAGAATGCTTCTCCGTCATCATTATGAACTCGGCTGTTGCCTTTTAATCCAAAATGTATATCAGTAAAACAAGCAGCCTTTTTAAAAAATGCCATAGTTAGATATTATTTTGTTTTGTTATCATTTGCAAGTGACAATTTACCAGAATCTTTTAATTGTTTGTTTAATTCTTTAATAGCTGCTTTACTGTAGACTTTGACTTCACCGTGCAATTCTTTTTGTCTTTTCTTTGCTGCCACAGTCTCACTCTCATTTTTGGCTTGTCGAGTATAACTCGGCATCATTTCATTCATTTCTAAAATGTCATCACGAATATTTTGGTTTTTCCTTTCAATGTTTAGAATTCTTGTGAATGAGTTTGTGATGGCTGCTGTGTAATAAGCAAAAGGATTTTCAGATTTGGATTCGTCAAACTGTAGACCGATCTGACTCAATTGCATCAGTGCTTGTGATCGCATCTCGTCCACATAAGTGTATCCTCTCCAGTTGCTCCTTTGGCTGTATCTCTCTGCTAATTTTAAAAACATGTTTGCTAGATTAGGAGTGATCTTGCCGTGATCATTGCTGAAATGTCCATTGTTCATACCACCTACCCAATGTGATTTACCCACACAGACCAATTGTCCTTTTTCATTGATTCTGTAATGTTGGAATGGAGGAAAATTAACTTTGGTGTGATGATCTGCTCGAGTTTTGGGATTCTTCTTTCTTTCGCTGTCCATAGTGATATGATCAAACATCATCACTCGAAACACTAAATCAGTTTTTTTTACTTTTCTTGGAGAGACTTCATAGTCGCTCATTTTAATTCTTTTGTTGCCTAGTTTTTTAGCAGCCTCCCAAGCTCGTGCTGTTAATCTTTTGGCTTGTATTTTTCTTGCTTTGGCAATATTGGCATTGTTAATTTTTTTAATGTCATTAACAATCATATCGTAATCGCTGTCTTCAGGATTGACATACGAGCAATAGGTATTCTTGCTCTTGTGTATCTCCGCCAGCAGATCGCGGTTATTCAGATAATTCACTCTTTTCATAAAAAATTCCTTATTTTTTGTTGGTTGTTTGCTGCCCGGAGATTATAAAGTGCGCCTATTATGATGCCTATAAATATTGTACAAGTATACTGAATTTTATATGAAAAAACAACCTATTAATAAACGGATTTAACAATGGGATTATTTGATACAGCAGGTAAAATTATAGGCACAGTTAGTGCTGTCGGCAACGTTATTTCTTCCAATCCCACACTGAGTCGTTTGTTTGGTGCAGGATTGTCTAAAGGAGCGGAAGCGAACGACAAATTACGTGCATCGGCAAGATTTTCCAGCAGGAACGGACAGACAGATTATAGAGTCAGAGTAGTATTACCGCCCAAGAGTGACCTTTGGAATGTCTTTTTTGGAGTGTACAAAGGAACGATAGATTCGGGAGAGGGAAGAGCGACCAACAATATTTTAGAACCACTGGGCACCGCAGGAGGAGTGATATTTCCTTTGACACCATCGATAATTATTCAACATTCCGCTAGCTATTCTCCACTGAACATGCCACACAGCAATTATCCTCATTATGCCTATGGTCATAGTGAAGTGCCGTCATTCACAGTAACAGGAGAATTTCCAGTGCAAAATCAAGAAGATGCCAGATACTGGGTGGCCATGTTACATTTTTTTAGATCTGTGACCAAAATGTTTTTTGGAGGAGAGGAAAATGATCCCTTGAAAGGCAACCCGCCACCAATATTACATCTATCCGGTTATGGAGATTATGTTTTTAATAATGTGCCTGTAGTGGTAACAAATTTTAACGTTGATTTGAGAGCCGATGTGGATTACATCTGTACCTCGCAAAGTTCAAAAGGAAGAAATGATATCAACCCTAACATAGTATTAAATGTGGATCAAAACAAGACATGGGCACCAACGTTGAGCCAGGTAACGATACAATTACAACCAATCTATTCTAGAGATTCTGTGAAAAAATTCAGCATGAAAGATTTTGTTAATGGCAGATTAATTGGAAAAGATGAGAGAGGTATAGGATATATCTAATGGCTACATATAGCAATACCAGTCCTTATTTTGGAACCACACAAAACAATATCAGTTTAGATCTATTGCAACCTAGAACAATAACTGCAGAGAAAGATGATGTCAGTTATACCATTGATAGAATTTATGCTTATAGACCGGACCTGTTGGCCTACGATTTATATGGCACGCCCAGACTATGGTGGGTGTTTGTGCAACGGAATCCTAATGTATTGGAAGACCCCATATATGATTTTTCTCCAGGCAAAACCATTCAGTTGCCCAAGTTAAGCAATTTAAGAAACGATCTAGGTTTTTAAAATGTCAGACACCATTAGTTTAGACACTGCTAGAGGAATCGTAGACACATATCAGCAAGATACTTTGACAACACAACAAACAGTGTTGGATTCGGTAGAAAAAAATCAACTACATCAATTTGCTTCTTATAACTATATCTTTACATTGAGTGGACTGACAGAAACACAAATTAGAAATCCCAAAGAATATTTGAATGCCGCACCGCATAACATCATTGCTAGGTCGGGAGGAATAGGTAATCCTCAGTCCTCAACCAAAGACACGCCAACAACAGAAATTTTACTCAACGAAAGAGAACAGTCATCGATAGAAAGAGCCAAAACCATACTAGGACAAGGCAGAGACATATATTTTGAAAGCGTTAATATGGATTCGATACACGGATTTAACTCGGAAAGACGATCAGGATCAGTGACAAAAATTACCATGAGACTCAATGAACCTGCAGGAGTGACCATATTAGAAAAATTTAAAGCTGCCGCAAATAATTGTGGTTATAAAGATCATGTTGCTGCACCATATCTATTGACAGTACAATTTCGAGGATTTGACGAGCACGGTCGGATAGCCACCAAAGATCCAGCTTTAACTAAAAGACTTATACCCATCAAAATAGTGAAAATGAATATCAGGGTAAACACCGCCGGAGCAGTCTATGATCTAGATTGCATACCTTATAATGAAGTGGCATATCTTAACAGATATAATTTTATCAGAACTAATATGAAACTCGAAGGAGCGTCAGGACTTAGAGTTTTCTTAGAAGATTTTACCAACAAATTAAACAAAATGACTTCTGACGAGGCAGACAAAGGAGTTTTTTCTTTAGGAATGGAAGACACTTATAAAATAACAGTGGATCCTTCTTTTGCAGATGTTCCCTTAAAAGTTAATGGTGATCAGATAAAAAACAGTCGAAATGTCCCTCTCAATAATTATGAAATTGATCCTGATAGTAATCTTGTTAATAACGCCGCTGAATCTTCAACTTCCTATAAATTTAATGCAGCTGGAGAAATAAATGCCAACACTGCCATTATAAAAGTATTGGAAGAAGCAATGACCAGTCTACAACCAATACAGGATGTCTGGGAGAACTGGTTTAAGAAAGTAACAGGTCAACTAAGAGAAACAACCGGTAATAAGATATTATCCAATAAAGACATAGCAAATTTATCCGATGATGATTTCAAAGTACAATGGTTCAAAATTAGAACAGCAATAGAAACCGACACAAAAAGATTTGATAGATTAACCAAACAACATCCAAAAAAAATAATATTTCATATACAACCATATGCTCTTCATATTTTTAGATTGGTCAAGCCAGGATTGACTTTGGGAAATCAAAATAAAATTAGAGTAAAGAAATTGTATGATTACATATTCACAGGCAACAACACAGATATATTAGATCTGGATATTAATTATAAGGTGGCCTGGTATCAGACAAAATTGCCTCCTGTTAATCCTCACAACAAGGATAGAATTAGTTTTGAACAGGACAATCAATTCTCAGCGTTGACGGGAGCAGAAGACAACGTGGAAGATTTGCTCCCTGTGCAGACAGCCCCGGGAACTGTTAGAAGTACTCGCAGCGGAATATTTGGCAGCGAAAAAAAACAAGAAGTCGATCTTTTCATGGACATCCTGACCAATCCTACAGCAGATATGGTAAAAGTACAATTAAAAATAATAGGAGATCCAGCCTGGATAGGAATCAGTCAATTCCTTCCAGCTAACGTTCAATCCTCTGGCGGCGGAACAGGCACTGATAAAAATATCAAAGATCTAGGACTGGAAGGACAGTGGAATGATCAATTCAAATCGTTCAATACCGATGTTGCAGACCCTATAGCACGTTTAAATTTTAAAATGCCTGCAGATTTGGATGATGTAAAAGGTGTGTACGAATTAGGCAGAACCCAAAGTGCCGTGTTCTCAGGACTGTATCAAGTATATAAAGTAGAAAGCAATTTTTCTAATGGAGCATTTACTCAAGTTTTGCATATGACCAGATTCAATAACCAGTCAAACACATCAAAAACAAAGACACTGAAAGACACATATTATATTTTGGCAGATGGACGTATCGTTCCGGTGCCCCAACTTTCGGATTATTTTTTATCGGCGCAGGACGAAAATACCACAAATACAAACAATAATGGAGACCCTTTCTAATGAGTCTAAAGACACACCTAGGAGGAGATGCAGCAACACCATCGTTGCCGATAGTTGACACACAACAGGGCAGCTTGCTATTTGGCCCATACATAGGAATAGTAAAATCCAATCAAGATCCTCTAAGAATGGGAAGATTGGGAGTGTACATACCTTCCATCGCAGGTTATGCTGAACCATCAACAGGGAAATTAGTCACTTGCGAGTATCTGGCTCCTTTTTATGGAGCCAAAACCACAAAATATCTAGGACAGGATGATCCCTACAATTATAAATCATCACAGCATTCCTATGGTATGTGGATGGTACCACCCGACATAGACACAAAAGTTTTGGTCATATTTGTCGAAGGAAAAGTAGATCAGGCCTTTTGGATAGGGTGTGTTCAAGAACCCCTAACGAATCACATGGTTCCTGGTATAGCTGCTACAGAAAAAACAGGATTAATGGATACCGGCTCAGAAACCGACAGCAAACAGAGCATGTATGGCACGGAAAAGTTACCAGCAGGTGAAATCAACAGAGCTACACTAGATGTGATAGGCAGCAGTCCTGTGGATCCAATATTAAAACATCCTATACATCCATTTGCTGAGACTCTCCGACAGCAAGGGTTGGTGCAGGACACAGTCCGAGGAACCACTACATCATCGGCCAGAAGAGAAAGCCCAAGCAATGTTTTTGGTATAAGCACCCCTGGAAGGAGAGATAATAGTTCTTCTCCAAAGGTGGTCGGAGTAGAAGATTCAAAACAGCAGGAGATCATAGATAGATTGACGGGACACACCTTCGTAATGGATGATGGAGATAACGCAGGAGACAACCAATTGATAAGACTGAGATCTGCTTCGGGACATCAATTATTGTTGAATGATACGTATGGCGTAGTCTATATAGCAAATGGGTCCGGCAACGTATGGATGGAATTTTCTGCCAACGGATCCATAGACATTTATTCAGGTGGTGGGGTTAATATTAGATCCAGAGGAGACATGAATCTACACAGTGACAACAACATAAACATGTTTGCCAGAAAACAAATAAAAATGAGTGCCGTGGGAAAATTGGTCATCGATGGAGGAGCGATTCAGACATATTCCGATACCGATATACAATCACAGGCAAGATACGGCAGCATTACCAATAAAGCACCCAACGGATCGATCGTGTCCTATGCAGCCGAGACACAATTGCACATGGCATCGGGACAAACACATTTAACAGGCAGCCAGATACATTTTAATAGCATAGGGACCAGTCCCAACATAATAGCGACCTATGAAAGGACCTCGGTACAAGATCCATCCGGCACAGGCACCCTGAGAGAGGCGATACCTGATGTGAATCCGGCGAACAAATATACCTATGGTCCATTGAAGGTTGAGCAGAATTCCAATATCTCTATGTCGGGTATGCGGGTGTGTACACATGAACCTTTCCCATATCATTTTGATAAGATAGTAACTTTTGTTGGAGGTGATTACAACAGCGTTTTGAGCAACACCCCGGGAACACCAGAATTCATAGCCCACAGGAACAGGCTAAGCGATGATCCTTCTAGAAGGATTATGCAGTTTGCCGCGGACCTTCAATATAGATTACAAAAAGACGGTTTGGGACAGGTACCAACAGCAGTGAACAAGGTTGCCGGAGCGGCAAATCAACCCACAGGAGACATACAAAAAATACAAAAGGCAGCCAACGATATCGCGACAGATTATGCAAAATTATATAATTTACGAGACAACGGCCCATTCAACATATCTCCAATCGCAGAGGGAGTGAGTTCGGTAATTCAACAAACTGTGACCTCTTTGACAGGAGCCAACGTCAATATTTTAAAAGATCAGGTATTCGTCAGTCAGGCAGGATTGTTATATTCTGCGGGGAATCTAGGACAGGCCATATCAACACCATTAAAGTCGGCGAGTGGAAATTTGAGTTCTGTCAAGAACATAGCAAGCACGGCGGGTAATGTATTAAAAACCTATAACACAGTGAAAGATAAATTTTTTACAAAAAATGCAGGAGATCGAGAGTACACCGACTATGGAGTTCCAGCCGGAGCCGCAACCGCGGGAGATGCCGTGTATACCAATTATGGAGACAACACATCCGTGAGCAGTTTCATCTCCACAGACGGACCATTTGGTGGCGGAAATATATTTGGAAATATATTCTCTCCGACCGGAGGAATAGTAATACCCACGATACCCGGAGTAGGACAGATATTAGGACAGATTCCAGGACAAATCATAGGACAGATACCAGGGCTGGGGCAAATCAACCAGGCGATAGGTACCTATAACATAGTGAACGATGTTTATAAAAACGTGATGGGGTCAGACATCACCTCAGTAACCCAAATAAGTAGTCTAGTGACAGATTTTGGCAGTGCTATCAGTTCACAGTTAGCCAGCATAGGATCTGCGATAGGTAGTTTATTTGGATTTGGAGGAGGGGGAAGTTACATAGACTTATAAAATATGGCATACGTAAATAAAAATTCAGCCGGCATCAAAACGCAAATTTTTAAAGGATTTAGCTCTAGATCCGAGAACACCAATTTCAAACTCTATGATTTTGAGTTGATCAAACAGGATCTGATCAATCGTCTCAGTGTACGCAAAGGGGAGAGGATAGAGAATCCCGAATTTGGCACGATAATATACGATGTGCTGTTCGAGCCACTGACAGATGCCGTAAAACAAGCAGTAGCGGATGACATTGCACAGAATCTCAACGCAGATCCTCGATTGAACACCAAGGAAATCTTAGTCAGCGAGACAGAACACGGCATATCGGTGCAGGCCACAATAGTCTATGTGCCCTACAATATTACCGAGAAATTGGTGTTGAGTTTCGATGAAAACGCTGCTCTGCGCCTTTCTTAATCTACGCACATAATAATATCCATAAATATCCGTGTATTAAACTATGGCCACCACTGACAGACAAAATCGCTTGCTAGTAGCCGAAGATTGGCGCAAAATTTACACTGCTTTCCAACAGGCAGATTTCAAATCCTACGATTTCGAGACGCTGAGAAGGACCATGATCGCCTATCTCAGAGAAAACTATCCAGATGATTTCAATGATTTTGTAGAATCATCAGAATATGTGGCACTGATAGACCTTATCGCTTATATCGCACAATCATTGAGCTTCAGAGTGGACCTCAATGCTCGAGAAAATTTTATCGAGACTGCCAGCAGGAGAGATTCTATTCTGAGATTGGCTCGGCTGATCAATTATAATGCCAAGAGAAACAAACCTGCTACAGGATTATTAAAATTAGTATCTGTTAGGACCACGCAAGCAGTCACCGACAGCTCAGGATTTAATTTATCTAACTCCACAATTGTTTGGAATGACAGTACCAATGCCAATTATAGAGAACAAATTATCAATATATTGAATGCTGCTTGTCCAGATGGACAACGTTTCGGCAAACCACTAGAATCAAAAAATATCGGAGGAATCAAAACAGAAATTTATACAGCCAATACCACAAATGTAGATGTGCCTATTTTTCAATTCACAAAAAATATCAGTGGTATAACTAGAGGTTTTGAAATAGTACCGGCTTCAGTATCAGACTCAGAATCAATATACGAATTATCTCCTATACCAGGAGGAGCAATGAATTATGTCTACAGGAATGATGGCGCAGGAGATTCTAGTCCTAATTCTGGATTCTTTTTCTTATTCAAACAAGGATCTTTGTCCAACAATACTTTCTCGATAAATCAACCTACCACAAATTATGTTAAAAATATATCAGTTAATAATATTAATAACGATGATGTGTGGTTATACAAATTAGACGACTTTGGACAGATAGAAAAATTATGGACACGTGTGCCCGACCTAGTGGGCAACAACACTATCTATAATTCGTTGTCAGCGAATGTAAGAGATATCTATACTGTAGTAACCAGAAATAACGACGCAATAGATCTTGTTTTTGGAGATGGAAACTTTGCCAACATACCTTCGGGAACATTTAGATCTTATTACAGAATTAGTGACAATGCAAAATATTCTATACAACCATCTGACATGCAAAATATACAATTTAGTATGCAGTATCAAGATGTTAATGGATCTCTACAAACGTTGACTATCACAGCATCTTTACAACAATCTATATACAATTCTGCCGCCACAGAGAGTGATGACAGCATTAGAACTAAAGCGCCACAGGTATACTATTCGCAGAACAGAATGATCACAGCAGAAGATTATAACATAGTGCCATTATCGGTTTCTCAAGAAATAATCAAGGTCAAGTCAGTGAACAGGAGCGCCAGCGGTATCAGCAGGTCTAAAGAAATTTTGGATCCTACAGGAGCCTACAGCAATGTTTCAGTGTTTGCGGATGACGGAATATTGTACAGAGAAGAGAGCTCACCTCAATTTACCTTTACATTTGCAAACAGGAATGAAATATTAGATGTGATAAATCGATTGGTAGAAAGCAAACTCACGGAAGCATATTCAAGACAATTCTATTATATAAAATACGGAACTAAAGATCTAAGCACATTATCAGCCAATTGGGTCAGCACAACAACAGGCACAAACACCAATACTGGGTATTTTGCGACCGGGGGTCCACTAGTGGTGGGAGATTTTGCCACAAGCAACTTAAAATATGCCAAAGCGGGATCTTTGATCAAATTTACATCTCCAGACACAAGAAAATTTTTAAATGGAAAATTAGTAACCGCTGGCACAGATCTAGCAGAGGACAGAGCCTGGGCTAAAATTTCAGCAGTGGTAGGAGATGGAGCCAACGGTGGAGAAGGAAATCTTGAATCTGGAGAAGGACCAATCACATTAAATGATATCGTACCAGAAGGAGCTGTATTAAATGCTATATTTCCTAAGTTTGTCACCATATTTGATTCGGTATTAAAAACAGATCTACAGGACAGAATAGAGAATTTTGAAGAATTTGGATTGAGATACGATGAACAAGATGCAGAATGGAAAGTAATAACAGCAGCCAATCTAGACACAGGGTCTATTTTTTCACTTGATAATGCTGGCGACATAACTCTCAGCAATCAAGATGCTAGTTGGTGGTTTAAATTTGAAAATGACGGCAATACCTACACAGTCAGCTATAGAAAACTTGATTATATTTTCGAATCAGAAGGCGATAATAAATTTCATTATGATAAGACCGAAAGAATCTATGATTACATTTCTGGAAAATCAGTTAAGGATACGGTAAAAATTCTCAGAAGCAGTATCATACCTAGTACGGGATTGCCCGTGGGTTATCCAATCGCTTGGCAGGTGGTGGATACAGTGGAAGAATCTGATGGATATCAAGACAATAGAAAAGTCAAAGTGGGTTTCTATGATGATGATGACGATGGCGTGGTAGATAATCCGGACATTTTTGATATTGTGGTAGAGCCTGATATCAATGTCTCTACAAAATTTGTTTTTTTTGAGAAATATAACAGTTACGATAACATAGAAAGATATAGACCATATGCTTCGAGTAATTTTATAGTAACCGAGAATGAAAATGATATCACACTTCCAGGAACTTACAGTGATGGACAATTATTTTATTTTTATTCCGAAGAAGAAAATGTTATTAAAAAATACAGCACAGATTCTGGATTATTAGAAACTACTACTGATTATTATGCTAGAAAAGGCAGAGGATCTATAGAATTTCAATACAAACACAATGCTGGACAAGGAATAAGAATTGATCCGTCTCAAACCAATATCATGGATGTTTATATGTTGGAAAGAGCATACGATCAATTATACAGAACATGGCTATCTCAAGGAGGAGAAGAACCATTGCCTTCCACAGCAGATCAATTGAGAATTTCATATTCAGGAATGTTAGATCCTCTAAAAGGTTTATCAGATCAAATAATTTATCATCCAGTAAAATACAAAATTTTATTTGGAAATCAAGCTGCCGAAGAATTTCAAGCCACATTCAAAGTGGTTAAAAATAGTTCTACAAATGTCACTAATGCTGTAATCAAAACTAGAGTTATTCGAGCTATTAACGAATTTTTTGCTCTAAATAATTTTGATTTTGGAGATACTTTTTATTTTACGGAATTAGCAGCATACATTCATAATGAATTAGCACCAGATCTTCTTACAGTTGTAATAGTACCAAATCAAGCAGGACAATCATTCGGATCATTATTCCAGATCAGTGGTGCTGCAGATGAAATTTTTATCAGTGGTGCAACCGTTGATAATGTTGAAATTATTGATGCTATTGGAGCCAATCAATTAGTAGCTAATGGCGTAGTAGTGACCAGCACCACAGGTACAACTACCAGCAATAGATCAACATCAGCAGTATCTTCAATAACCAATTCAAAAACAGGATCAAGATCCGATACAGGTAGCAGTGGAACAGGATACTAATCATGGTAGACTCGCCGATTAATACAAAGACAAACTATGAAGAAGTCACTAACAAAGATGGAGTGATATTAAGAAGATCAATAGCACATCTTCCTACATTTTATAGAACCGATTCAAATCATAGATTTTTATCCAGCACATTAGATCAATTAATACAACCAGGTAGTTTAACAAGACTAGACGGATACATAGGAAGAACTTATGCATACACAAGAATACCTGCGGACAAATACATTGAATCTCCAAGCAAAGATAGAAGTGATTATCAACTTGAACCCACAGTCACATATACTGATAAAGATACTTCTTCGATCAATCCAGAGGACCAAGTTAAATTTACAGGAACCTATGATGATTATATCAATCAAATCAATTTCCTAGGAGGCAACACAGACAATCACGATAGATTGAACAAAGAAGAATTATATAGCTGGAATCCAGCAATAGATTTTGACAAATTGATTAATTATAGAGAATATTATTGGTTGCCAGAAGGACCAAATCCAATATTAATAAACAGCAGTGGACCTAACACAGTAACTGAAATAAAAGTAAACCATGTGGGACAAACTGCATATATCTTTAGTACATACGAAGAGAATAACAACCCCACAATAACCTTGTATAAAGGCAACACCTATAAGTTTATCATAGATGCTCCGGGACACCCTTTTTACATAATGACAGAACCATTTGAAACAGGCATAGCCGAAGATGGCATCACGTCAGTTATCTATACTTCAGGGATCACAGGCAATGGAACAGAAAAAGGAACTTTAATTTTTACAATACCATCAGATGCTCCTGATGTATTATATTATCAGTGTGGTAGTCATAGTCAGATGCAGGGAGAATTATTAATTAAGACAATTTCTGAAACCAGTAAGATTGATGTATTACACGAAATTGTTGGAACAAAAAATTATACTTTGGCATCAGGAATTAAATTGAGCAATGGAATGAAATTACGATTTGATGAAAATGTAACCAGTGAAACATATAAAAAGAAAGAATTTTACGTTGAAGGTGTAGGAGATTTAATCACCTTAACAGATACCTCAACACTAATTACGCCAGAATCTTATGCTACAGAAACAACAGAATTATATGACACAGTAGTCTATGATACCAGACCATATGCGATCAGTTTTTACAGACCAGAAACACCAGATTATATTACAATCAAAAGAGATAGCCTAGATGGTAATGCATGGAGTCGATATAATCGTTGGTTCCACAGAGATGTAATAGAGGCCACAGCCGAAGCTACAGGATACACTCCAAATTTATTAGAAGCCGATAGAGCAAAAAGACCCATTATTGAATTTGATTCCGGGTTAGGATTATATGATCATGGAATAAGAGCAAAAAAATCAGTGGCATTAATAGACACAGTTACACAAGATGCTTTTTCAGACATAGTGAATAAAACAGGTTATATTATTGATGGTGTTCCTGTATCCGACGGAATGAGAGTATTAATAACAAATGATAATGATCCTTTAGTGAATAACAAAATATACCAAGTAAATTTTGTTACAGTAGCAGGAGAAGAAGTATCAACATTAAAATTAACGGCAGATAATGAAGTTACTCCAACAGATGGAGATTCTGTATTTGTAGAACTCGGAGCTCAAAATCAAGGAAAAACTTTTTTTTATAGTTCTGTAGAAGGAGAATGGACGACAGGTCAACAAAAAACTAAATTGAATCAACAACCACTATTCAATTTATATGATGACGATCTTATACCATTGCATGATCCAGCAACTTATCCTAATTCTACTTTCCATGGAGCCACTGTTTTTGCTTACACAATATCTGATTCTTCGCCGACAGATACTGTGCTAGGATTAAAAATCAAATATAGCACAATTAATAATGTTGGCAATATGTTATTCTCAACAGATATATCATCGGGTTCTTTCAGTTATAAAAGTGGAGAAGAATTTATTACTAGAGATTTTGCTACTGCACAGGTAGCTTATAACAGAAAGAATGGAAGCAAAGAATTTAAAACTTCATGGATAAAAAGAGAAGAAACAAGCAGACAAAGAGTAATCAGAACCTTTATTGTCACTGCTGATGAAAAAAGAAGATTTCCTATAGATGTTTATGCTAACAGTGCTAGTTTAACGGATTTAGAAATACATGTAGATGTAAATTATCAATCACAGGATGTAGATATAGATTACGAATTAGTTAATGGAGCAACAAATAGATATGTGAAATTCACTTATGATCTTGCAGTTAACGATTTAGTAAAAATACAATGTTATAGTTCTTCGAAGAAAATTAAAAACAAAGGATTGTACGAAGTTCCGGAAAATCTTGAAACCAATCCATTTAACGAGCAGATATCAGAATTAACATTTGGACAAATTTTAAATCATCTGCATGATATCAATGAAAAAAATAATAATTTTATTGGAAATACTCCTGGCAACAGTAATTTAAGAGACGTTCCTGATGTTAGATTGAGAGGAGGAACTATATTACAACATTCTGCTCCTCTGCCACAGGCAATTTTTTGTTTGATAGACAAAAATAGCAATGCCATTAGTGCTATAGAATATTGCAATACAGAATATCAAAAATTTAAAGAAAATTTTTTAAAATATTCTTCTAATTCGTCGTATGATATAATTATCCCTGATCAAGTAGACAACATTATTAAAAATATAATTGGAGATAAAGATAATAGTTTTCCATTTTTTTATGAAGACATGATAGGATATGGAGAAAATTTTACAATTAGAAATTACACTGTCCAAGACAGTTCAGAAACACAATATGCTATTGATTCTCAATTTGATATCACAATAATTAGTAATAGAGCAATATATGTTTATCTTAACGATGTTCAATTGATATTAGGACAAGATTATACATTTAGTGATACAGATGACAGTATAAACATTACAACGTCTTTGTCCGAAGGTGATAAAATAACAATCAAAGATTATAACAATACCACAGGCAGTTTCGTACCACCAACGCCAACAAAATTAGGAATTTATCCCCGATTCAAACCAGAAAAAGTTCTTGACGACACATATTTAGAGCCCACGTATGTGATAGTGGGACACGATGGCAGCAGGACGGTGGCTTATGGAGACTACAGAGATGACCTATTGTTGGAACTGGAAAAAAGGATTTACAACAATTGTAAAACTTTGTACAATACAGAATTATTAACAGAGCACGAAGTTAAACCATCGGCATTTGTTGCCGGAGAATATAAGTTATCCGAAGTTGATAATATTTTAAGTTATGATTTTTATATCTGGGCAGGAAGAAATGGATTAGATTATCAAAATAATGACAACTATGAAGAATCAGATCCATTCACTTACAATTACAGCGATAACAAAAATATATTAGATGGAGAATATCTTCCCGGGCATTGGAGAGGTATATTTAAATATTTCTATGACACCGATAGACCACATACTCATCCTTGGGAAATGTTGGGATATAGCGAGCAACCAGCATGGTGGGAAGATACTTATGGTCCAGGACCATACAGCTCAGGCAATGAATTACTATGGAATGACCTTGCGACAGGATTTGATTCTGGAAAAAATGAAACTGTAGAAAGATACATAAGAGCCGATCTTTTAAATTATTTGCCTGTGGATGAAAACGGAAATCTTAGATCTCCCATAGAAATAGGCATAATCGATGGATATAACGAAAAAGGTATTAATAAAATTTGGAAATTTGGAGACCAGTCTCCTGTTGAAACAGCTTGGCGTAGAAGTTCTCAATATCCTTTTTCTGTAGTAAAATTATTAGCATTAACAAGACCAGCGAAATTTTTTGGATTATTTTTAGATAATAGTAGATTAACCAATAATTTGGCAGGAAACGTCATAGACAAAGATACTCGAGTTGCCCAAACATTGAGAAGAGCAAAATATCATTTAGAAATTGTTACTGATCCTGCAACAGGAGTAACCACACGTTATATGACAGCAGGATATCAACCTTTTGTGGTCAACTATCTTATAAAGAATAATCTAGATCCTGCAGTATTCTTTTATGACAAAATGAAGAATCTCAATGTACAATTAGCATACAAATTAGGAGGATTCACTGACAAACAAAATTTAAAAGTTTTAACAGACAGCGTTAGTCCAGGATCCACAGCAGGTTCACAATTTATACCTGATGAAAATTATAAAATTTTATTTAGATCAAGCAATCCTATCAAAACTTTTGAATATTCAGGAGTGCTAGTAGAGCTGAACACAGCCACCACAGGTGATGGCAGCACATTGGAAGGTGGTTACAAGGTTATCGGTTATAATACAATTAGACCATATTTTAAAATTTTTGAACCTTCAAAAAATAGCAACAACTATACGATCGATGCCGGCAACGCTAGAGCCATAATCTATAAAGATTGGAAAAATAAAGAGAAAATAATTACCTATGGCACAGTGTTCAAAGATGTGCAATCGGTAGTAGATTTCTTGATAGGATATGGCAAATATCTTGAATCGGAGGGGTTTGTTTTTGATAGATTCAGCAAAGAACTACAAGAAACAGCGAACTGGGAAATGTCGGCAAAAGAATTTCTATATTGGACCCGTCAAGGATGGGCGCCTGGTTCTGCGATCACATTAAGTCCGGGAGCAGAAGGATTTAATTTAAGAACAGTGGACAGTGTTGTGGGAAAATTACAAAACTTACAAGGAGAATACACTGTATTAGATGCAGGCGGAAGAACTGTTGATGTTAAATTGATCAGCACCAAAAGGATAGGCACACTGTTTGAAATAGTCAGCAAGGACCCAGAGATAGGAATTTACAATATTACTATGAATACCATACAGAAAGAACATATTCTCTTGTTTGATAACATAACGGTGTTCGCAGATATCATATTACAATTGGCAACAGGATTCCGACAACAGAGACTGAAATTAATTGGATGGAAGACCGGTGATTGGAATGGTGATTATTACTCCCCAGGATTCATATTCGACGAAGCAAAGATTAGCATATGGAACTCAAATACAGATTATCAAATCGGTGACACAGTAGAATACAATGCCAAATTTTATGTGTCAAAAATTAATCACAATTCGGGAGATACATTTAATGCTGAATATTGGCAGAATAAAAACGATAAACCAGCGGCACAATTAATACCTAACTTTGACTATAAAATTTCACAATTTAATGATTTTTATAATCTAGAGAGCAATAACTTTGATGAGAGCCAACAAAAATTAGCTCAACATTTGATAGGATATCAATCAAGGGATTATTTAGAAAATCTTTTGGTGAACAAAGTTTCTCAATATAAATTTTATCAAGGATTTATCAGAGAAAAAGGCACATTAAATGCCATAAACAAATTAATCAAATCTAAATTTTTAGATGAAGACATTTCTTTGAACATCTATCCAGAATGGATGATAAAAGTTGGAGAATTTGGGAACATAGAAGGAAGAAGTGCCATTCAAATACGAATGCCAAATGACGTTTTTACGAACAACATACAAAGCATTGAATTGATAGACAACCCAGTTGACGAGGTCAGTTGGTCAAGATCGGTCGCTGTGATAAAAGACGATCTATATCAAAAACCTTTAGAATATACTGCAGCGGAAACTTTTTTAAAATATGATTATGCCAATGAAGGCACTGATAGAGACACCGTACAAAAATTTAAAACGGCAGGATATCCTAGATTATCGGATGTTCAGCATACGGCATTAAACGAAGAAGAAATTTTAAATCTTGATGTCAATCAATTAAAAAAAGATGATCTCATATGGATAGCAAAAAAATCCAACAACGATTGGGACGTAAAAAGATTAACATTTACAGGATCAAAAATTATCTCAATATCGATCATAAGCAATACAGGAGCATTATTAATTAATTTGTCAAAAGTTCATTCTTTGTCAAGTGGAGATTACGTTGCGATATCAAATAGCCAATTTATAAATTTAAATGGAGTCTATAAAATTTCTTCCGTGCCATCTAATAAAAGTTTCATTATTGAGTTTGATCAAATTAATACATTGTCAACGAGTACTAATGTGATAGCAGCAGATGATTCAACACTGAACACCTATGGTAATGTTTATAATTTTATCAGTGTGAGAGTGGACACTATGGATAATATCAATGAGCTGATATCTTATAATATCTATCGAAAAAGAGACGAAACAAATCAAATAACAGGAGATAAAATATTTGTAGATAATGTAGGAAGTAAATGGAAAATTTATGAAAAAGTAGATCCTTATCAATCTATATTTTTATCATCCCCGGATTTTGACAACAATCAATATTTTGGTTACAAGATAGTGGCTCGCAATGATGGAAAATTTATGGCTGTCTCTTCTCCGGGTCTAGGGCAAGGCACAATAAATTTTTTCTATAGACAAGAAAATTCTCCAGGAGCATCATTTAATATTCTTAGCAGTATTTCTATGACTGATAATAACAATAACAATTCTAGACTGGGAGAGAGTCTATCGATTAGTACTGATGAAAACTTTATTATTGCAGGAGCTCCTTACACCAATACAATATCCCCAGACGGAAGTACCAGACATGACAAAGCAGGATTGATCAAGGTTTATCTTTGGAATAATTCTACCAAAAATTATGATCTGTTAGAGACGATCATACCACCATCGGATAACAGCTCGCTGTTAGAGAATTTAAATTTTGGTTGGTCCACCTCGGTGTCCGAACCAACCCTAGATAGCACACAAGAAATTGCACCAAAATACCTTTTTGTTGGTGCCCCAGGTTATGATAATAACAATGGTATAGTATATGTATATTCTTGGGTGGCAGGACTGGATGGCAGTACACTGGAGACTTGGTCACAAAAATCATCCATAGTGAGCAACGATCCAGGATCGAATAAAAGATTTGGACACAGAATATCAACAAACGACAATGGAGACATAGTAGCAATCAGTTCTGTCAGCCCAGGCACGGCAGGAAAAGTAGAAATATTCACAAGCAATCACACAGAAAATGATGGCAGCACCACCTTAAATTTTGTTCATAGGCAAACGTTGTATGGAATCAGTGCCGATGGCAGCACACTCAACAATAGTTTTGGCGAAAGTATCGCAATGAGCAAAGATGGAGAAACTTTAGTGATTTCTTCGCCAGGAGTTGACAACGGAGAACAAGATGATGCCGGTGCAGTGTATTATTATAAATGGAACGCAGATGCGTCCACACCAATTTACACATTAGAACAGACCATATCAGCTCCGGAAACAGACACCAATATGAGATTTGGATCCAGCATCTCTATAAATCAAACTGGTGATAGGTTAGTAATAGGAGCAGAAAAATTTGCTAATAAAAGAATCATAAAATTTGATAACGGACTGACCACATTCGATCTGCAAGACACCGAAATAGTAGATCTCAACATAGGTTCTGGAGGCGCTTTCACTGCCACAAGATACAACACAAAATTCGTAATTGATGATAAATTGATAACATCCAAAGTTAACACCAACGACGATTTTGGAAAAGGCGTGTTTATAACAGATACTTCAATTTTTATAGGAGCACCAGGAGATACGGGAGAAGATGTTTTAGGCACAAATGTTGGATTGACAACGATATTCGACCTCACAATTCCAGAACAATATGCATGGCAGGAAAGAGCGGTTGAAGAAAATCTTGTTGATAACAATAAGATAGAATCAGCATTTATATTTGATACCTCTAAAAATCAAATTACTGATTATCTGGATTATTATGATCCAATCAAGGGCAGAATATTGGGCATAGCGGACAGAGAGATCAATTACAAGACCGAATGGGATCCAGCAGTATACAACGTAGGAACAGCAGGAAAAACAGTCAGTCCCAACATTGCGTGGGGAGAAGAACACATCGGAGAAGTATGGTGGGACATGAGCACCGTGAGATGGTTATGGTATGAACAAGATGGACAGGAATACAAAACAAAAAATTGGGGTAAACTATTTCCTGGATCAACAGTGGACATCTATGAGTGGATAGAATCAACCTATCTACCATCGGAGTGGGCCGCAAAAGCTGACACAGCAGATGGATTATCTAAAAGAATATCGGGCACTCCATTGCATCCAGACAACACCGTGCTTACAGTCAAACAAAAATATGACTCTAGGTCTAATGGATTTTTAAATTATTATTATTATTGGGTTAAAAATTCTGTTTTTCTACCTGCAATAAATGAAAGCGTTACGACAAGAAAAAATACCACATCCTACATATCTAATATTATAACAAATCCCATCGGCAGTGGCATTAAATATTTTACAATATCAGAAAAAAATGGAATCATAACTTTCAATGTCAAAGACAGTCTAGTCAATGGAAACACGGTTCTAAACATTACATACAGAAAAAATGAGAACGAATCAGACATACATGCGGTATGGAAAATTTTCAAAGAAGGAGATAAGAACGATCGTCCTAATGAAGTATTAGAGAAAAAATGGTGGGATAGCTTGATAGGAGTAGACGACCTAGGAAACGAGGTGCCGGATCTAAATCTACCCACAAATCAAAGATACGGAAACAAAATAAGACCACGTCAAAGTTGGTATGTGGATAGATTTGCTGCTCTGAAACAAATAATAGATTATAGCAATGATATATTGAAAAAAAATCAATTGGCTAATACTATCAGCTACACTAATTTAAATTCTGCAGATCCAGAACCAACGGAGCAATCGGGAGAATGGGATATCGTCTTGGATACATATGCAGATTTGACCTATATCAACACACAAGACATCAGTGGCACAGTGAACGCACTTGTGAGAGCCGATGAAGAAAATAGCAATGGCTATTGGGCGATATACAATTGGGATGGCGCATCATGGAATAGATTCAAGGTGCAAACTTACAAGACCAGTGCCTATTATAATTTAATTGACTGGTATGATGAAGGTGTGGATATAGATACCGTTATAGACAAACAATTGACATATCAATACGAATTAGATACACTGACGGATCTAGAAGTGGAAAAATATGTTAAAATTTTAAAGTCTGACACAGGGGGATGGAAAATATTCCAAAAGACCACGAACGGATTTAAAAATGTGGCCACGCAAAACGGCACCATACAATTGTCCACAGGACTTTACAACTATCAATCCACTAGTTCGGGTTTTGAAGGCACAGACACTTTCGATGATAATTTCTTTGATCAATCTCCGACGACAGAGACCAAAAAAATATTAACGGCATTGAGAGATGATATTTTCGTAGGGGATTTAAACATAGAATACAATAACATATTCTTGATAGGATTGAGAAGAGTGTTGGAAGAACAACTATACGTCGATTGGTTATTCAAAACGTCATTCATAAATGTAAACAACAGCGTAAGACCTTTGAACCAAAGAAAAACATACAAGGTCAACACAGACGACTACATAGAAAGTTACATCAATGAGGTCAAACCTTTCCACACCAAGATCAGGGAATACAAATTGGGTTACACGGGATTGGATAATGAGGATGGAATCTATACAGATTTTGACTTGCCGGCATTCTATGATGGAACCCGCATAAGAAATGTGGACCCAGCAGAAGACGTTGGAGTGATGGCGAGTTATCCTTACCTTTTTTGGAAAGACAATTATAAAAAATATGTGTCCAGCATCACGGTCACCAAGGGAGGCAGTGGTTACATCACCGCACCGACGGTCAAACTGGTCGGTGGCACAACAACAACCGTAGGACCTTTTGCTGTGTTGGGACGAAGCAACAGAGGAACGACCTCGGGAGAATTTGGATATTTTTATCCATTGTATACTGCATCTGCTGACGCTAATCTAGCAGACAGCCAGGCGGGAGGGTCTGGGACCAGCGAATTATTCACGTTCAATGAATACGAAGACATAGAATTCTACATGCCATCGTCGATACACAATACAGCAATAT
>Ga0114973_10000317_pt1 | contig 36060 bp, 17 predicted proteins | sample M_140807_MF_Meta_FD_87025 | JGI IMG/M metagenome (GOLD analysis project Ga0114973, IMG submission 87025) | Freshwater microbial communities from Lake Montjoie, Canada to study carbon cycling - M_140807_MF_MetaG | ecosystem: Environmental > Aquatic > Freshwater > Lake | place: Lake Montjoie... | reverse complement strand
TTACATTTGTTATAGCGGACACTTCATAAACAGGTCCATTGTCGGAAATATAAGCCGCCTTACCTCTTGAACGTAAAGTTGCAACAACTAAATTATCATAATCAGAAAAAGATGTACCTGAATATTCGAAAGTTCGAATATTCAACGACCCTAAAGTTAAACTTGAACTTACTGATAAAGATATATTTGTATCTTGTACGATATAAAAACCGTATCCGTCAAATGCTCCATTTGTATTTTGAAAAGTCGCATAATACCAAGGGTCATTATCGCTACTCGAAAGAGTATTCGCCGATAGAGTTACTGAATTTACCCCAAATACATTAGTTTGGGCCGTATACGTTGGAGTTAATGTATCATATACTGAACTAGGAATAGAACCCCAAAAATATACTATTGGTAAATTACTAACGACTCCTGCCGCACCACCTGTCGCCTGATTATAAGCAACCATGTCTGAAATCCAATCTTTAATGTCTTGAGCAATTGTTGAGGTACTTCCGTCAGTTTTTCTGTAACTTTGATTGATATCTACACCAACTAATTCAGAAGATACTGAAGCCTCATTAAATCCATAAGTATATGTACTAAAAGTACCGCTAGACGTGTCAGCACTAAAATCGTATTGAGTTGGATTATTTGTAGTACCATTATAACCTACAGTTCCAGGGTCAACATTAGCCACTGTTTTTATGGACCATGATGGACCTGCATCATAACCCGATAAACCAAGAATCCTTGATACGAATAATTGATTTGATTGTTGTAAATATGATTTAGCGATATAAGCCGCCTCATATTTAGGAATTTGTGTGTTCACAAATTTTTCTGGAGAAGTACCACCGAATATTGTTTGAAATTCGTCATAGTTCTTGATGAAGATTGGTTCGAAAGCGGGACCTTTTAAAGTCTCACCAACAATACCCAATGTAGTTACACCAACACTAGAAGCAACGAATGATAAATCAACTTCAGATGTGTAAACCCCAGGAGAAACGAAAACTTTACTGTTTGCCATTTTTTTTGAGTTTTTTAAGATTTATTATTTTCTAAATAAATATTATAGAAAAAACCAAAAACTTTACTCTTTACAAAATATTTATAAATTAGGTAGATTATTTTCTACCTTTTTTATCTTATGGATTCTAAAGACTCGGAAGTAAAAAATTTAAAGATTTCTAAAGAAGTTCACGACATCTTAAAGAAGTATTGTGAAAAAAGAGGGATAAAAATTTATCGTTTTTTAGAAACTTTAATTCGTGAAAAGTGTGTAGACAAGAAAGATATATATGGGGAAAACTAACTATTATTGAGTGATTCAAAGGTAATAGTTGATTCCAAAGTATTGTCAGATTTTGTTACTATAAACTTAGCATTATCATTAGTGCTTATCTGAATAGTTGTTAAATCTGAACCGTAGTAATCATTATCAATATAAACATCAAAAGATAACACATTCGTTGTGTTTATTAATGATAAAGAATCAGTTAAGTTAAATGTTCTCACAACTTCAGTAGTTCCAGATGGAAAATTTAAAACAATTTGTTTCCTTTCTTGAGGTTCATTACTACCACTAGTTTTTTTGGTAATCACTCTACCATCTGTTTCGAACACTTGTATAAACCTATTCACTGCAGGACTTACGGTAAATTCTTCCTCATCAATTAAAAATCCTAACATTATAAATTCATAACTTTGGACGTAGTACTTTCTTTTGTCTAAATCCATCACTGATTCATCACTAATGTTGTTCCATATGATAGGGATATAGTGTCCTTTGATTGTTGCATACGCCTGTCTAGATGCAAATTTTCCAAGTACTTTTTGATTAAAACTATTTAACTCCCTCATTCTATTACAAACAATTTTTACTTGATATGTGATATCGACAGGTATGGGTTGAGGTATTTTATATACGTCGGCACCTAATTGTTTACCGTCCCAAGTTGGTACTGTTGCATAAAAATATTGTCTTCTATTTGGTATATTATATATTAAAGCAGAGTTTGTTCCAAACTTAACTTCAGGAGTTCTTACTGTTGTTATAAATGGTGGTTTTACGTTGGAATCTAAATCAATAAAGTTCCAAGTTTCGGTGAACTGAGCCCAATTTTGTGTCGTTATAATTATATCCACTACAGGAACTAATGTTCCATCAACAACTAGTTTAAGTTCGTCCCTAACAAAATCCATAAACCCCCTGTCTAAATCGGCATGCAATATTGATTTAGGTAAGAAAGTACCATCTTGATTAATTTTATCTACTAACTCTTCTCTTCTCGGGAATAAAGTTTTTGGATAATTAAGTGGTATGTTTTTTTTAATTTTTTTTGGGAATCCCATCTTATAATCCTCTAAATTCGTTATCCGTTACAGGGGCTGCGGTTATTGTTCTGTAAAAAGGTTTGTATCCAGCATAAGTATGTTTGTTATCTGAAACAACACGACCATCATCTATTACTGAATAATATCTAACTCTTGTTTCTGATTCATAATATCCTATATAATCACCAAATGCAATGTCTACATCCAACTCTTCTAAATGTTTTGAGTACACGGATACTTTAAGATTACCTGGTTCGGTTTGTTCAATTTTAGAATTACCGTAAGTCTTATTTGTCGGGGCGGCAACTTGCACATAACCTTTAAATTCTATTGGCGGGTCAAACTGAACTCCGTCTTTGGTTGTTTCACCATAGACATCGTCTTTTTTTGTTTTGATTCTGTTGACACGATATAATACCAAAGTAAAATTCATATCTCCCTCTAACCACTCTGAACCCATATCAATGTCCAAATCGTAGTCTTCAGAACCAAAAAATTTACCTAATCTCGTAATTGGGACTTTCTTAGCCATAATATTGATAAATATTTGTTGTTCACTTATTTTTAGTTATAAAACAATTTTTTTGGAAAACGTATTCTCAATAGAACAAAAGGCGATTGATATTTTATCTTCTTACAATGGTGGTAATAATTTTATATTAAGATTAAAACAACAATCTTTAGTTAATAAAAAGTTCTTCCCTACAAGAACACAATCTGATTATATAATCACATACCATAATGAAAAACCAAAGGTCGCTAAAAAGTGGGTTGAGTTAGACCCTTATTTTGCAAGAAAGTTTGCGGATGAAAAATTGTTTCGTGAGGTTCCTAATAAAATCTACGTAGAAAAACTGTTAATAGAAAAAGAAAAATCTTATCATATTTGGGGAAAGTTTTTTGAATCTGAACATTTAAGTGATTTTTGGGTCCCTAAAGGAGCGTTGATTAAAACTCACACTGTAGAAAATGTTGATATTGATTATTCAAAGTATAGTCACAGACCTCCTCTTTCTCATCAAAAAGAAGCGATTGAGAAATTAGCAGGAAGTAAAAGATTTATTTTGGCAGATGATATGGGGTTGGGTAAGACAACCTCAACTATTATCGCCGCTTTAGAGTCAGGAGCAAAAAAGGTATTAATTATTTGTCCCGCATCACTTAAAATAAATTGGTCAAGAGAAATTGAGAACTACACAGATAAGTCAATTTATATATGTGAGGGTAAGAATTTCTCATCAGACCACCATTTTGTTATCGTTAATTACGATATTATTAAAAACTTTCACGATATTAAAAATAAAGAAACATCACAAATTCTTAATTCTAAGTTTGATTTAGTAATTATTGACGAAGCCCATTACCTTAAAAATTCACAAGCACAAAGAACCAAACTAATAAATCATTTTGTTAAGAATATTAATAGACTGTGGTTGTTAACAGGAACCCCCATTACATCTCGTCCAATTGATTATTATAACTTATTATCTTTGGTTGAATCTCCTGTGTCTCAGAATTGGATGGCGTATGTGATTCGTTTTTGTGAGGGGTATCAATTTAGAGCGGGTCAAAGAAAAGTGTGGAACGTAAATGGTGCTTCTAATTTAGATGAATTACGTGAGAGAACTTCTAAACAAATACTACGTAGATTAAAGACTGATGTGTTAGATTTACCTGAAAAGATTATTAGTCCTATTTATTTGAGGTTAAAATCAAAAGAATATGAAAATCTTATGGGTGAGTATTTTGATTGGTTTAGAAATAATAAAGAAGAGTCGTCATCACTAACTGTTCAGTTTTCAAAATTGATGAAAGTAAGACAAGTAATCGCCGAAGAAAAAATTTCTCAAACAATCGAACTCGCTGAAAATATTTTAGAACAAGGTAAGAAAGTTATTATATTTTCAAACTTTACAGAACCATTAAAGAGAATTCACGAACACTTCGGTAAGATGTCTGTGTACTTGGATGGTTCAACCTCAAAACCCTCAAGACAAAAGGCTGTGGATGATTTTCAAGATAACGATAAGGTTAAAGTGTTTTGTGGTAATATAAAGGCGGCGGGAGTTGGTATTACACTTACATCCGCTGAGGTTGTAATATTTAATGACTTATCTTTTGTTCCATCGGACCATTCACAAGCCGAGGATAGAGCATATCGTTATGGTCAAAAAAATAGTGTTTTAGTTTATTATCCCTTATTTGAAAACACTATTGAAGGTGCGATATATGACATCTTAATTAGGAAAAAAGGGATATTTGAAACCGTAATGGGGGACAACTTGGATAGGGGTAGTATCGCTGAACTAATACTCAATTCAATCAATGGTCATGAATAATTCAAATTCAAAGGATATTTATGATAAAGAATATATAATTTTATAATGAAAAAACTTCAAGAGAAAGTAGAAAAAATAGCCAACCAAATAAAAGAAATAGAGACAAAGGAAAATGAAAAATTGTTTATAAATGAGATGAAAAAAATAGGGATTGAGAAACTACCATATTCCTACTCAGCATTAAAACAATTCATCGACCCAGAGACAATGTCTTATCACTACAACGGACATTACAAAACGTATGTAGACAAATTAAATGACGCATTAAGTAAAAAAGATTACGGTGATGTCGAGTTAGAAGAAATAATTAAATCAATCGGTAAGTATAATAAAACAATTAGAAATAATGCCGGAGGAGCCTTTAATCACGCCTTATTTTGGAAAATGTTATCTCCAACCGAACAGAAATGTAGTGGTGAAATTTACAATAGAATAAAAAAGGATTTCCATAATTTTTTGGGGTTTAAACAAGAGTTCACTGAAAAGGCGAAAAGAAATTTTGGTTCAGGGTGGATATGGTTGGTCTTAACCAAATCAGGTAGTTTGAAAATTATGACTACTCCTAATCAAGATAATCCGCTTATGAACCTTGTTAGAAATGGTGGGTATCCACTTTTGGGTCTTGATTTGTGGGAACATGCATATTATTTACGATACAAAAACAAAAGAGATGATTATGTTAAAAACTTTTTTAAAGCAATTAACTGGAAGTTCGTAAATCAAATGTATACGATGAGAATTAAAACAAAACTTGATGAATCGTTTGCGACCAAAAAAATAATATCTGAAGGTGTTAGTGAAAGTTGCTCAAGGGAACAAAACGAGGCTTATAGATTTATTTTTAATACCAATACAGAGGTTAAAAAGGTTTATAAATTAGGAATTAATTCAATATTAAGACAAGTTTTTTCTGATAGATATTATGAAGACAATGAATATGGTGAAGGAGAAATGTTTGGAATTTTTGACTTAGAGGGGAAAGGAAGGTCAGTTTTGAATTTCTTAAACACTAATTACTCAGGATTTTGTATATTAGTCAATGATGTTAATAAGTTATTAAAGTCACAGGATAAGTCACCACTAGAATTTATTGGACAATCACCCAAAAGACAAATGCAGGAAGTTAGAAGACTGATTTATATTATGAACCAATTTAAATTAAGAATCTTTTCGACAGAATCCAAAACTTTTGAGAACCTAATGACAACTTTAAGTAAAACAGGAGAAATTGGTAAGGTAACTGAAGAGTTTGCGGTTGCAAAATTAAAGGAAAGATACGGCAACGAGAATGTTTCTTTAGTTGGAAAACTAGGTAGTTCAAAGGACGCTAACGAAGGTATTGATGCAGAAATTATTGTTGACGGAAAAATTAAAACGGCACAAATCAAACCTTTCGGTAGTTATAATTTGGAGGAGGATACTTATACGTTATATAACACTGCCAACGTAAAAAAATATAGTACTGATTGGATTGTATTTTTCAATAAAAAATCGGGGGTATTAGTTTTTAACAATCTCAACATAAAGATTGTGAAAGGAAATTATACTATACCATCTACATCATTAATAGAACATATAAAATGAAAATTGTAATATCTGAAAGTCAATTAATTAGATTACAGGAAAGCCAAGAAGAACTGTTTGACATGTTTGATACTGACTATTTAAATCTATTATATAGAAATAGTAAAAAAGGTCCCAATAATCCCGCCTATAAATTATTGGGGATGAGGGCTTCGTTAAAAAACAAATCTTTAGAACATGATTTAAATCAAAGTATTGAAACCTTATACAAATTTTTTAATAGAAAAAACTCAGGTCTTTTACCAAAAATATTGGAACTATCGTTAATGGATAGGAACAAAACTATAAACGACTTGAAAATTATTTCTGGTTTCATAACTGATTCAGATTTTAATGATGATGTAACCAAAAAACAATTACTCAAGTTAAAAAATTTAACTTCAGTTCCTGATGATTTAGAAGACATATTAAGAAATGTAAGAGAAAAAGAATATTCAAAATATGAAAAGTCATACGAGGGTGATTATTTTGAAGTTAAAAGAACGGCTCTTTCTTTACAATATAAATGTGGTGAGGATTTAGATAAGAGTTTTTTGAAAAAAATACAGAAATTCAAAAGTGTGTCTGCGGAAGAGTTTGAAAAGTTGCTCGTAAACATAAAGAATTGTGTGAAATCATCTTTAAGTGAAAAGGTAGTTATAAAATCAGATATATCGTCTAAAACTCCTCTTTACGTTATGGATAATGGAGTAAAAACTGAGGTATTTAAAAAAGGTTCTAATTTTGAAGTTAAGATGATGGACGTTAATATAGACAGTTATTTGTCAGAATTTTTTTCAATTTTTAAACAAACAGAAAATAAAGAATATAAAGGTGCCTATTTAGAAATTTATAACTCAGTAATCCGTGGTCTATATGAGTGGGTAAAAGGTGAGGGTCAAGAATATCTTAATAGTATTAAAAATAATATGGAGGGTATTGCTTATGAAAATTACATAATTGTCCCAATTAACTATATTGATTTTTATTGGTCAAATGTTGGTCAAAGAGGATGTAATGAGTTGAGATTATCTATTAGATTCCGTATCAAAGCTGAATATCAAAATAAAAAAATCGAAGCATACGTTTTTACTAAAACTTCGGATATTTTAGAGAAAAAAGAATTGCTTGTTTCTAAACAAGAAGTAGAAAAGATAGTTTGCTAGATATTTATATAAAAAAATATTACTATGGCTGTCATACCCGAACCCGATAGAAGTAAACTATATACCCAAGTAAAACACTTGTTAGGTGCACCACTTCGTTCTATTGAAATAGTAGATGAACAAATGGATACTCTATTGGAGTTTTCTATTCAGGATTATGCTCAGTACGTACAGGATTGGTTAATTGAATCACAATGGACTTCTCTATACAATCTTAACTTAGATACTCAATCTTTGTCTAGGGCGTTTCTAACTAAGAGTTTAGACTGGGAGACAAGGTATACGTATGCCTACTCAAAAATTGTTGGGTTACAAAGTAACGGTGATTGGGTATTAAAGAAAGATTTTATCCAATTAGAAAAGGGGAAACAAATTTATGAAATTCCTGCGGGTAGAGAAATAAACGAATTACTTTGGTTTACTCCGGCAACATTAAATAATATATTTTTTGACCCTTTTTCTTTTGGTGGTGGTTTAGGAGGATTGGGCGGCGGCGGAGGTTTCGCTCAAATGGGGACTGCCGGTGGTTCATACTTTATGGCACCTGTTTTTGATATGTTACTTAGAATGCAAGAGGTTAATATCCAAAGAAGAATTATAGGAGGGGATTTAACTTATCGTGTAACCGCTCTTCCTGATGGTAAAAAAGCAATTCACTTAATGCAAACACCGGGTGGTAAATTTGATTTCGGTAACGGACAGATGATGCAAGGACAAGTTTGGTATTGGTATTATGACACTGAAGGTGCTGACAGAGATTCTTGTTTAAAATCGAATCCTGATATTATCAAACTACCATCTGACGTTCCTTTTGATGAGTTAAATTGGGTTGACTTAAATAACCCCGCAAAACAATGGATACGTAGATGGTTTGTTGCTTACGTTAAAGAAACCTTATCAAGAGTTAGAGGAAAATATAGTGGTAACCTTAAAACACCTGACTCCGAATTAACTTTAGATTATACATCTTTAGCAACAGAAGCGAAAGACGAAAAAACAAAATTAATTGAGGAATTAATTGGTGCTGAGGGTAGATTAACAAGATTGAAACCTGAAAAGGTTATGGAAAGAGAAGCCTTAATCGCAGAAAATCTAAACAAACAAATGAAGTTTAGAGCATTTCCAAGACAAATATACGTAATTTAATATGGCCATTATTCGTTCAATTCCATCTGAAAAAGTTATTGGTGGTAGAATTATAAAATCATCAGAAATAGTTATTATATCCGAATCAGAATACACATCAAATGGTGAGGGTTTGATTATTATAAAAGATGTACCATTTTGTAAGTTAAAATTAAATCATGCAGCAACAGACCATGTTAGAGTAAAGTCTATGACAAACACTCTCATCATTCCTGATATCGGAATGTTTGATGATAAGTATGACGAGATTTCTATCACTTCAGAATCTTGTGTTGAGTTTTACTTCGCTCAAGGGAACTGGTACATCACATCAAGTGATGGGTTGAAGTTATCTTAGATAAATTCTTCCCACCCCTCTTCTGCTAAATCATAGATATAATCAGGTTCAAGACCTCTTTTTTCCCAATACTTAACTTCAGATTCAGAAATAGTCAAAACCTCCTCTAATGAATCTTGGTCTCCTTCTTCAAACGGAACACCGTTAATCAACTCACACTGTTCTTTCGTAAACAGTCCACGACCTTCAGGGTCAGTGATTAACATCCCATCTCTTACTTCTTGTTTAAACACAACAAGTAATGGTTCGATTCTTTTATTGAAAACACTAATCGCTCTTGGGATATTGTATTCACCTTTTAACTCAGGGTTATTTTCTAACTCCTGCCTGTCTAACATATAACAATTAAGTTTCACATATGATTCCATCATTTCCAATGGAATTTTACCATAACCTTCCATCATATCATCCAAATTTTCTTGTGTCCAACCTTTCTTTGGTTTGTTTACTTTTTGAACGTCCCCGTGAGATGCTTTCACACCATTATTAACATAGTAGATAACATCACCAAGATTTACTTTAATCTTGTTTTTAAGTGCGAGTTCCATATGTGCCATTCTTGACATCGCATGTCCCGCTTTTGTTTTCTCATTACATCTTTTTTCATAATCATTCAACGACAATTTTACTTTAGCACGTTGAGCGACTTTCATAAGTGGGATTTCTTGGTCAAATATCTTCTGAACATATTCGTAATACCATTCAACAAACTCTTGTCCTTTACCCTCCAATAACATTTTAATTCCCTTGTCCAAAAAGTCCTCAATATATAGAGGTAATTTCTTTGACTTAATCGTATTTCCCGTAAGTTTGATTTTACCTTTGTCGGTCATCAAGGCGTAGTTTTTTCTTGCTAAATTGATACACGAAGGCCAAGTTCCATCTGTATCTAACGCCATCTCACCTTTCATAAACATATCATTAAATTCGGCAACATCTGCGTCCGCACCTATGTATTCCTTACCCTCTTTAACTTTCCAATTGTTTCCTTTACCTATATAAATTCTTTCATCACATCCTTCAGGTTTTGAGAAGTTGACACCGTCCGTATCCATTACAAGTGGCATGTAACCTCTCTTCATAAAAAACTTAATCATCATACGAAGATACTGTCTTCCTGTACAGGTTATTTGTTCACCCATATACATATCTCCCCAATGAAATACTTGTGGTGCGGATAACGCCCCGAACATCGAGTTAATGAAAATCTTAATAGGTAATTGTTTTCTGTCGTAAGATAATGACTTTTTCTTATCTGTTTTTTCGTATTCCCCTGCTAAGTTCTTATACAAGATACGAGTATCCCTGAAATACTTTAACATTGCTTTCATTCCCTGTAACACATCACACTCAGGAAATACATCGTGTACAAGTTGTATGGATGGATATAGGGATGAAAAATCGAGTTTTAATACGTCTTTTGAAAATCCGACTCTTAATAATCTTGATAACCCCCCTACGAAATCTTGTTTGGACTGCTTCTCAGGAATTGCTAATTTGTATTTGTACGACCATGCGAGCATCAACATCTTCCAAAGAGTTGCGGTCCCCATCGTTGATATCCTTTCGTATGTTGTGGGTACCATAGATGCAAGAAGAAAAGTACCTTGGTTAAATTCATCATCGACCAATAGGGTTTCTTCCAAGTCATCATCAAGATATCTCTCAACTATTTCATCACCTTTTACTTTTATGTATGTATCAGGAAAACGGGTATCCAAGTTTTCAAAGGCGGGATTATCCGCCCTCTTATACTTTCCGTTTTTAATATTTAACCAATACTCTTCTTTTTCTGTATACATTGAGCCGATTTTATCGTGGTCGATATATACTCGGTCTTCGGACTCTGCATCGATATATTGGGTAATGTATTTAAGTCCTGCAGATTTAATATTTGAATTAATCGCTTGAGCCCTTCTTACTGAGTGTATAATATCAATAATATTATAACCCCACATTCCAACTTGATTATACTTTTCAACCTCATTGGCCAATTTTAACATATTCTCTTTTTGGGTTATGTTATAATTAGGATTTAATGTCTTACAAGTTTTCTTAACATCAATGTTGAGAACTTTACATCTTTCAAATATCCAAAACCAGTCGAAGTTAAATGAGTTATAACCACCAATGATTGAGGGTTTTAATGCGTCAATTAATTTAAAGAAAGATATTAACCCTTCTCTTTCTTGTTCAGGAGTCGCACATTCGATTACTTGTTGGAATCCTTTGTTTGTTTTGATTCCAATCATGAAGATACGACCGTCTTTAGGTTCCAAAGAGGTCGTCTCCAAGTCAAATACAAACCTTGTGATGTCGTTGTACTCTTCAAACCCTTTGAAGAGTCTTTTTTCTTTTGATATTAAGTATTGTTCTACGGGTGGTAGAATTAGTATTAGGTCTTTTGTGTTTTCTCCCCAAGGGTCTAATCCACCATCTCTGAAGAAACTGATTAGAGAACGGTAACCCTTTAAGGATTTTACCATATATTTTAATCCTCTTTCTAACCTTTCATTACCTTTTGTTTCCAATTTCTCGATAATGATGCCGTACTTTGACATCGCTTCTTTTTGTAATGATTTGGATGATTTGTAGAAGTTTCGGTCTTTTAGGTCACCGACCCACGCAAAAGGTGTAAAACTTTCTTTCTGAATGGTTTTACCTTTAATCGGGTCTTCTTTTATTTTGAAAACTGAATCGGATGCGTAGTCAAATTCTACGGCAACTATATATTGTTCGGGGTCACCACCTTCTAGGAAGGATTTAATTTCTTCTTGGTCTAACATTTTTTTATTATATTTGGTTTATTCGCTACCGAACTTGTCGGCATTTACCTTAGTGTGTTTAATGATAAATATAAGATGGGTTAAAGTCAAATTGTTCTGTTGTGATATTTATTAGTTATGAAGGATTTAATAAGAAAAGTATTATTGGAGTACTTGGGACCTGAGTTATTATTGGAAGGTAAGGCCTCTGTAGTAGTTCCACAAAAAATTAATATAGAAATAGATAATTATTTGGATAAACTCAATGGATTTGGAAAGGGATTATCTGGTTTTTTTTATGATAGATATTTAAAAGTAATAAGAAGAAATTTTATTGTTGAGGATACAATTCATTTCAGACAAAGATTGTTTAGGCTGAGTGAACCTGAATATAAACCAGATGGGGCTTTATACGACCCGAGAATTGTGAACCCTTCTACCTTGGAAGGTTTGAAGTTATTGAAAAATAACATCAATTATATTTCAGAAATGTTGAGAGACGGTATAATAAAACCAAACAATACTTATATAAACTTCTATACTAGAGAATCTGAACCTTATTCTATGATGGTGTTTTTTTCAAAGAGTATATCTAGTCCTAAAATTATTAATATAAAACTCATAACCCAAATCAAAGGGGTTAAATTTTCTAACAAAAACACCTCATTAAAATCAACATTAAGTATAGAACTCCCACTTACTGACGAATCTGATGTTGGTGGATATATGAGTCAAATAATAGAACGAATCAAAAAAAAATTAGGACTCATCATTTGATTGACAAGTCCTAATTATGTTTCTACCGCCTTGACGATAAGGAATAAATTAAAAACTTATTCCCGAGTTGGAATTTCGAAGAGCCAACCACTCCGCTCGGTCGGGTGTATCCGAGAGACCCACTCAACCACCACCTTTCGATGTACTCGGCTAGACTTTAATCACACCTCGTTTTCGGTTAAGTTTTCTGTTCAGTATTTGAACACCACAAAGATATAAAAGATTCTTCAATCTCCAAACATTTTTTAAAGAATTAATCGCAACATGGGAACTCAATCTCATAGTTTGAGTTAAATCCCACATCATCAATAGCAAAACTTTCTATGATGTTCACATAAATTTTCTCTGTTGTTGGTAAAAATAATGTTCCATCAGAATTTTTTACCATAAATTCGGCCGAAAACCTTCCAACTTTTTTGGTTTGGTTTTTTTTGAATTGGTAATATGTGTAGTACTCTATTTGACCGTCTTCAGTTAATCCTGATTCTACGGTTGCCAATACTGATGAAATTTTAGGTATGTTTGTTTCAACATCTACCATAGAAAAGTAAACCTCAGAATCACTTAATACTGACATAGTTTTCATATAATCACTTCTTCCGTTTTGTGAAAATTTGACTTTTATCACGGGTAGTGTTGCGTTTTTCTTAATGAACCATTCCATTTGTCTTTTTTTGTAATAAATATTTTAATTATTATTATATGAATCTAGAGGCGTATTGGGAGTGCAGTGATTGAATGGTCGACAAACTTAATACTCCATCATATACTTTAATAAAGCCTATATCCGCAGTTTGAACTTCAGAACCAGCGGCTCTACTAAATAACCTCAGTTGGTTAAATCCTCCACCCGAAGCACTTGTTCCTGAATATAATGAATTAGATGGTGATGCGGATGTTGGTGTTGCGGTATAAATTTTTCCTGTGTTTGTGGTTGTGTCCCATGTTACCCAATCCATATGCCAAGCGGTGTCGCCGGCAACTCCCGTTAAATTTATACCAAAATTTGGATAGAACACGTTTATTTTACTTAATCCGTTACTATAAGCACCCATTAACCAATCTTTTGTGGCTTCGCTTTGAGTGTTTAATAATCTACCCAACGAGGTTGCGGATAACTTATAAACCATAAAAACACTATAACTTTGACTTGTCACATAATTTGGTCCACCTGCGATATAATCAGTACCAACATTATTAGATTTTCTAAATAACCCACCAAAATCAGGTTGCCAACTAATACTACCACCGGCATTTGAAACCGATAAGGTATACCCACTAATTATAGACCCATTAGTTGGCACTGAAGAGTAGTTCGCGGCATCTAAATTATATACAAGGTTCGGAACAATAACAGGTGAAACTGTTGGTGTTGTAGTTTTAGTTGGTGTTATAGTTTTAGTTGGTGTTATAGTATTTGTTGGTGTTGGCGTTATTAATGTACTTGTATTAGTAGTCGTTATAGTATTTGTTGGTGTAACAGTATTGGTAGGTGTTATAGTATTTGTTGGTGTTTTAGTAATAGTCGGTGTTACTGTATTTGTAGGAGTAGTTGTGGGAGTAGTTGTGTTGGTTGGCGTAATAGTATTTGTGGGAGTGATTGTGTTGGTTGGAGTAATAGTATTAGTAGGAGTGATGGTTGGTGTCTGAGTGATTGTGTTTGTTGCCGTTACGGTATTTGTTGGGGTCGTGGTCGGTGTAGGGCTAATAGAACCTTCCGAACTTGTTATTGTTGGGGTAGGGGTTTGGGTTGGAGTTTTAGACTCAGTGATGGTTGTAGTTTGAGTTTGGGTACTAGTTGGGGTTAGGGTTGTCGTTTTAGTATTAGTTATCGTAGGTGTTGTAGTTTGTGTACTAGTTACGGTTGGGGTCGTAGTTTGTGTACTAGTTACGGTTGGGGTTGTAGTTTTAGTTACTGTTACAGTTGGAGTTGGGGTTTGTGTTTCTGTTGGTGTTGGCGGTATGTATCCTTCAGAACTAGTTACAGTTGGGGTTGGAGTTGGGGTTTTGGTTGGTGTGGTTGTAGGACCTGGATATAAAAACTTAACCTTTTCAGTTATATCTACCGAAGACGCCAAACCTATTGGTGAAACTCGAACATTAGAAAATGTATTGACTTGTGTTAAATTATTATAGTTGGTACCGCTTAGATTTATGGTCAAATAGCCAACTTTTTGTAAACTATTTATTGTCACACCTGTGGTCACAACAACACTACTTCCTGTAAATGTTTGTAATGTATGTGTAAAGTTTACAGTCGTATTATAAAATACAGGACTTGAGGATTTTAAGGTATAATTAAATATCGTAGAACCTGAACTAATCTCAGCTTCCAAAGTCAAATCATATGTTTCACCAAATTCTTCACTGACGATACTTTCAATTATGTTAATGTTAAGTTTTTCTCTAATTGGTAGAACTAACGTTCCATCCGTATTTTTCAAAACAAATTCACCCTCATATCTTCCGACTTTGTTGGTGTATTTTTTTGGGAATTTATAATAAATATAATACTCGGTTTTGGCGTTTGGTTCGATTTGAGTTTTTTCCACAAATCCTGCCGGTTCCAAATGTATTTTATAAGAACCAGTTTCAATATCAATCATAGAGAAATATATTGATGATGTTTCAATGAAACTCATAAATGAATCTAATTCACCTCTTCCGTCATCTACCACTTGCATTTTTAGTAGTGGTAATGTTCCATTTTTCTTTATATTAAATTCCATACACAATAAATATATGATATAACAAAAATGGGGGAAAATTCCCCCATTAAATCATTTTTAACATTCTTTCCTTAAAGATGCGTCATAATGGTCAAACCTGTTGTGTTCGGTTGGTGTTAGTAGTAGTATACCAGGTTTAATAACACCCTTTTTTGTTTCTTGGAAAATGAATGACATAATCGTTTGTTCATATGGGAATTGGAACTTTGTATCGATGAAGCATTTTTTATTTCCTTCTTTTGACACTATTTGAGGCCAATTTGAATAATACACGTCTCCAGTAATATATGATAATCCATCAACACTTCTGATATTCTTAAATTCAGTTCTTGGAGCATTTGGGTCCAATCCTTGTACAGGTAGTTTTGGATTATTTGGAAAATGTTGGTCTCTAACAACCTGTGGCACATTATACCAAGACCACTGAGTTCCATTATCACCAAAAAATTCAGAAAAATTAAACTTCAAAAAGTCAAAATTTTCTTTTTTCATAATTGATAATACCTTATCATAAAGATTTGGGGTGAATCTGTTAAATCCGTTTCTACATATTCCAACTCTATCTGAATGGAAAAACATATCGTCTTCAAAAAACATATAGTAATTATGTCCGCTTTCATTGAAATGTTCGGAAATCCATTGTCTTCCACCTGTTATACCGATATTGTCTTTTTTAATGTGTTCAAACCCGTATGATTTACATAGTGCAAGGTATTGCTCGGTCGTTGATAAATCAGTCGAATTATCCAATAAATATTTTTTTGGTTTATCAATGAAATTTTTATCGTAAAACATCATTGAGTGTATTAGGGTTTTGAATTGGTTTGGTGAATTAAACCCTATAACGTAAACTGCAACCTCTTCGGTTAATTTAGATTCTGGTTCTTCAGTAATATTAAGTATTTTATCAAGAAAAAATGAAGGGTCTAATTTTACCTCCTCTTTATTTTCAATGTCGTTTTTTAAATCCTCAAAGAACTTATTTATTAATCCATTATAATCGATAGAAAAATTATCAACTAAGTCAGGATACGTGTAACCAATTATTGTAAATAAAGATTCTTCGGTTCCCATATACCCTTCATTTAATGAAGTTTGTAATAGGTTGTAATAAATACCGTTTATCGACCCAAATAAATCTTTATGACCTCCAAAGAACCCTCCTCTTGCAACTCTTTCGACTTTGGTTTTAGACATTTCGCAAATCTTTTTAAATTCAAAACCATGAATTTCTGTGGACGTTTCGTAAGGAAAACAAATAAACATAAATTTTTTAGACATCTTTGGTAGTTTGTCTAACACTTTATCATGAGTAAAATATCCTGCATGTACAGTATTAGTCAAACCGGCATCAATCCAGTAAAAATAGTCGGAATCAAATTTATCTAATATTTTTGCATCGTTTAATAAAAACATTTTTGACATCACAAGTGGATTATAAAACTCCAATTTTGCTTGAGTGGATTCCTTTAACCAAGGGACTTGATTATACCATTCAGGGTTGTTTCTTATGTTTTGAATTTTATCAAAGTAGTCATTTTGTTGAAACCAATTTCTATCTCTTACTATAAACTGAGTATTTTCGGGGGTTCTCTTTTTAAAAACGAAATCACGAAGTTGTTCGTCCCCATATATGATTAAATTATAGTGTACATCTAAAAGTTCGTTCAATTTATTTAAATAGTGGTCATAACCTCGAGACCATCCATCAATTAACGAATCTCTCCCTATATCCCAAAGTCCCGTTACTAGTGTAATTTTTTCCATTTGTTTAATTATTTTTTTATAAAACAACCCCAAACTACTTCACACATATTATCATATTCAAATTTTTCAAAATCCAAATATTCAATGATGTCTTGAATGTCTTTTAGTTGTATTTCATTCCAATTCCATTTTTTATTTTTAAATTCGTTTTCAAAAATGTCTGAATTTTCTATATAATCATGAACCATTATTAGGTCCCCCTTTTTACAAATCGGAGCCAATGATTTGAATTCTTTTACTTGATTACTACCGTCACACATAAAAATATTGACGCCTTCAGTATTTAAAAACTCATTTAGGGTTTCTTTAGATTTTTCGGTTAATTTAAATTTATCGTTCTCGAAAATATTTTCACAAAGGAATTCTATATTATCAGGTAAATTAGAATTTTTGGTTAAATTTTGACAGTCTTTTATGTCATAACTCCTAACTTTACTTTCAGTTAAATTTAATTCTTTTAATATATCGGATATAATTAACGTCAATCCCCCGTATTCTGTCCCAATCTCAACAATCCTAATTGGTTTAACCTTTTCGAATAATGTTTTAAGATTTTCTTTAACATTTGACATTTGTAAAACATACAAATCCTTGTAAACAAAACTACCAATAACCTCTTCACTTATTTCATCTTCACTTGGTTCCGAAATTTTCAAATCAGTTATTATTTCTTTGGTCACTGTAGTTCCAAAATAATCCAAAACTCTATCTTCGTGACTAATTTTACAATACTTTGTAAAATTTTCATTAGGTGTAATACCAGTCATTTTCATTTTAGCGTAAATCGATGATGTTCCAAAATAAACGCCATCATGATATGTGAAAAAGTTTTTGTTTTGTTCGGAAATTTTATCCCAAAAAGAAATAAAATTTTGTAATTTTTCATTATTTTTAAAAAGTACCCTTGTTTCTGCAGGATTTGGGGCTAAGTCCATTTCTTCAGTATAAAGACCAACGAATTCTAAATCGATTTTATCTTGAAAATGTTTATACGTGTTTCTCAATCCTCCGAGTTGTGGGTTGGCATGCGAAACAAATGCTACGTCAAAATCTTCTCTACATTTTTTTTCATAACTCAACCTATCCCACCCATCTATAAAACAGTCACAGTCGTGAAAATACACGTAATCGTAATTAATATATGAAGCAAGTTTTATGGGATATCTCTTCAAGTGCATGTTGAACTTGTTTGCCGATATTATCGGTTCATCAAAGTTTTTTTCGTAATCAAAAATTTTAACTCTATTGGATGTAAATTGACTAAACCTATCAACTTTGTTTGTGATTAACAAAATATCAAAATCTGTAAAGTTCAAATAAGATTCAATCAAATTTTTAGCATTGTCAGTATACCTTGTACTATTTTCATTTATTTCTATACTGATAGTTGAAACGCAAGTTTTTGGTTTTTTTTCTATCTCAAATATATTATAAAAGAATCTTGTTTTTTCTCCCGAATTTGATGAATTATATCTGTCATACCAATCGTCAAATTCTAATGTTATAAAATCTTCTAAATTGTTCTGATATAAACAAGACATTATTAACTCTTCGTAAAATAAATCTTTTTCATTTTCCAACAAAGTTGTAAGTAAATCATCAAATTTATTTTTTATTTTGATAAATGAATTTAAATTACCACCAAAAAAACCACCTATAATGTGTTTGGTGTTATTATATTCGTTGTAGTATTTTGGAGGTACTGTTTGACTCCAATAAAATCTTCCAGTGTTGTTCTTAGAAACAATTAGAAATTTACCATCGTCTGTTAGTTTATTTATATGTTCCAAGTATTTTTTGTTGAATAGGTTGGAGTTGTAGTGTTTTATGTAAGAATCTCCGAATGAATATTCTTCAGGAAATAGACCTCCATGTGATAGTCCGGCATCAAACCAATAAACTTTTTCGTAGTCTGATAAGTTATCTATATTTTCTAACCAAAAAAATTTGTTGTATTGAATTTCATGACATCTATCAATAGTTTTAATCCACTCATAGTCTTTGATTAAATCAATTTTATCATAATATTTAGAATCTTCTAAATTAAATGGTATCAATTCTAATAAATCTCTAGAGACATTATGTTCCTCATAATAGAAATTTTCAAGATTTGATAATTCTTCGGGTGAAGTGAAACATATAAATTTATTCGCTTGTAAATTTAATATATTTAATAAACTTAATTTATAATGCGCCTCCCTACTCGGTCTACCACCGAATTTGGTACCCCATAAATTATTATAGATTGAGGTTATTATTAAAGTTTTCATCTTGGGGAGAGAATTATAGATTACCTGTTATTCTTTCACACCATCCCTTAGATGTTGAATATGGCCACACCACCCAATACTTTGGTTTATGTGATGTTTGGAATTCTCTCCAAACTTTACAATAACCGTCAGGGTCATTTTTCATTCTTTGGATTTCTGATGGGTCAGCATCTTTTCGATGTATAGTTTCGTCTTTTTCGTCGTGGAACGCAACTACCCAAAATTCGTAATCTTCTTCGGTTACTTGTGTGTAACCAATGTCGATACAATGTTTAAAAATTTGAGCAAAACTATTTTTCCAATCCTCCTCGTTATCGAAGTTATATGTATTTGGTGGATATAATTTATCTATCGTTTCTTGTTGAATCGCTCTTCTTTCAAAAAGTAACCCTGAATATTTTTCATAATCTTTTAGAGTTCTTTCTGTTCCGAATCCATAAATACCAAATTCGTCAGGATTATATGTTTCACCATCCATAGAAAATAATTTTCTATTTTTAAGGTGGGCATTATTATTTTTTGTGACCCAATCTCTATCATCATCCCACTGCTTTGTTCTTCCTTTTCTTGTATATTCGTGCCAAATTAATGTTTTGTGTGGGTGAAACAAATCATATCCGTGAGTGTATGCTCTAGCCGCGATTGAGATTTCTTCTCCGTGAAAATAGTAGTCAGGGTCGTGTTGTACTTCTTTTGAGAATTCTCCTAATGTGAAACAGTAGTGCGCCGAATAAAATCTTGCGGTGACAGGTTCCGTTAGGTCTTGCCAACCAGGGATAGTTTCAGGTAGGAAGAATACCGCACCTTCGGGAATAAATCTATCGAATACCATTCTCCAAGGCTCAGGTACTCTTTCTTGTGGGTCGTTTTCAGGATTAAATGATGAAACGTAACCTGTAAGAAGAGGTTTTTTGTAACCTTTCTTTTGTAATTGTAGGACCATCTTTATCATTTGTTCATCCCAATTTGGTGCAAACCTCATATGAGAATCAATCTGAAGTGTGTATTCCTCTCCTTTATATAATTGTTGTATTTGATTTCTTGCCCAACAAGCACCATTTGATTGGTTGTATGGAATATCTAATATTCTAAATCTTTTGTCTTTTCGATATTCGTCTAATGTGTCGAATTTATCGTCCGGATGAAATTGACGAGCGATACCAAAAACTAAATTCTTTGGTTTTTTTGCGTTTTCAATTGCGGATTTAATTGTTTTTTCTAACTCGGGGTCTCTGTAAGATGCTATTTGTATAAAAATTTTCATATAATTTTTTACAAAAAAATAGAATGTCAAAACCGCAAATAAATAGTTAACAAAAAAAACTAAATTTAATTACAGATGTTTTGTATTAACGATACGATTGCTGCGGCATTATAATTATTATTCACCGCTCCTCCAGTACTATTGGCAATAGTGTAATATGTATTTGGAAGAAGACCAACCGTTGACCCGTAAGTTGTCATTACCAATACTTTTATACCATTGGCCAATAAAGGTGAAATCAAACTATTTCCAAAATTAACAGTTGCTTGGTTGACGTAATCTGTATCATAACTTGGGGGAGCGTCAGTTATAACTATTATTAATTTAGAAACATTATTTCTGAAACTACCCGCAAAATATTGATATCCCGAAACTTGGTTGGTTCCGACTAATTGGATAGCATAATCTCCAGGTTCGGCAACGTCACCACCGGCACCTATACCCATACCATTCGGATTTGGAGGATTATCACCTAGTTTATTCAACTGAACAGTAAAACTAGATTGGTTGTTAGTTGACATTTTTTCCATTGCGGTTATGTATTGTTTTAAACCAAAAGGATTAGTTGTACCTGTAAATCTTTGTAAAGATGGTAAAGATGTGTATTGGGGTTGGTCACCATAATTCAGGCTTGATTCATCAAAAATTACTAAACCTAACCTGTAGTTATTGTTTGATTCAGTCACAATTGTACTAACAATTGATGCAATATCTGTCTGTATGTCCACAATTACATTTCCCATACTTGATGTATAATCTAAAACAAACACAACGTCCATCCCATCATTACATGGTGGCGGACCTATGACAAAATCTGCGGTTAAACAATTACTATATTGTATTAGATTATATGGGTCTATTGTCGGTATTGTTTGTTCAAATGTGAAATTTAATGTTCCTGTACTAACCGAGAAGTCTATAGAATAAACATTTCCATTAGTGTATGATAAATACAAAGTATTATTATTTTGCACAATACCTTGAGCAACTAAGAATCCTGAGATTGGAGGTATTGTGAAACTACCTTCTAATGAAAACGCTGAAGTATATTGCTCTAATTTATGTGTATATTGTATTGGAGAAGTGCCATTCCATGTTGTTATCAACCGTGTAATTGCTAAGTACTTACCGGTAAGAGATTGTTGTACTGAAATTACATCATATGAATAATTTGTAGTATCATTTATTGTTTTTAGTAAAGTAGGAGATATTATACCACCACTCAATGATAATGAAAATATCCTAACTTGACTATTATACTGCTGATTTACAGTCTTTATTTTAAAAAGTAATTGAGTATCGGATAATGCGTAAATATACATACCCTCAACGTTTGTATTTGAGTTAGGATATGTCGTAAAAAATCCTGCAGGAAAACTGAAGGTTTCTATTGGTGTGCCATATATGTTTGTTGGTGATATTTTTGAGTACTTTATTATGGTATTTCCGACTAATCTAAACGTATAATTCAAAGAAACACTAATAGGTACAGTATAAGCATTCAAACTATTGTTAGAACTCGCAAAACCAATTAATTGATTTGTAGATAAGCTGTACAATCTTATATAGTTATCTATCGGTGCCAAATATATATTACATGTTGAGCAGCAAAGAGCAGGAAATTCTGAACTTATAATTTTACAAACACCTCCAACTGTGGTCGATACTAGTTGTAATTGACTCCAATCAGAATAATTTATTATATCTGCATAGTCAGGTTCTACGGTCCAACTATCCCACGCATAACAACTACCAGATGTATAAAAGAAACGTCTATTAATGTTTATTGTCGATTGGAAAGGAAGAGGAGCTATTAGTAGTTGCGGTGTTTCCAAGTTATTACTACAAGCACATTTTTCAAAAACCGCATACCGAGTAGCAATAAATGTGTAAGTCGTACTTGTTGAGGTTACTTGTTCACATATTGTTGGTCCGTCACAATTTCCGGTACTATTTGGGTTACAACAATATATTACCAATCTAAAATAATTAGTAATTGTTGGTATTGTTGCAAATGTTGTTATGGTTAAAGGCGATATACAACTATTACCACCTTCAATAGTTATCCAAGGCCCTGTTGGTGATGTTGAGAATTGGACATCGATATCGCAACAAGTATTACAATCAGGTCTTGTAAAATTAATTTCGTATTGAAAGGTTGTTTCACCTCCAGAACTATTGGACCCCAAATATTCAACACTATCTATTGTTGGTGCACAACAACAATCAGGTGGAGTAAATCTTGATATACAAAGTTCACACTGATTTACTCCAATAATACTCCCCAAATCTGAAACTATATAAGGAATAGCACCAGGTGATATTTTATTATATTCCCAACAATTGGAGTATGGTGCGGGTAGATTAAACACACAACCATTTGGTGCTATAGAAGAAATTAATGTGTTATATTCATTAAGTGTTATGTTTGTTAATTTTATATTTCTTTGCTCTCCTGTACAACAATTTATCGCGCTTAACGTCATTTCACCTGGAAATGTCGGTGTCGGTGTCGGTGTTTTTGTTGGTGTTTGCGTTGGGGTCGGTGTTTTTGTTGGCGTAGGGGTTGGGCAGCAAACACCATTACTACAAGCATTTAGTGAGAATGAGGTATTACCCCAAGATGTAATTGTTTCATCCCAAGTAGTACTTTGAGCATAGGTACTGAAAGTATAACATTTACCGTTTCTTGTAATATAGTAATATGAGGCACTACCTAATTGATTACCGACAATAAATGGCGGAATATATGGTAATCCCGTAACTACGTAAGTGTCATTACCGGTGCAAGGACACTCTTGGAAGATTACTACTAACTGTGTTGGAAGTGTTCGCGTAGGCGTAGGCGTTGGTGTTTTGGTTGGTGTTAATGTATTAGTCGGTGTATTAGTAGGTGTTGTCGTTGGTGTTCGTGTTGGTGTAGGTGTTGGTGCTACGGTAAAATTGGCGGTCAAACAAGTACCGTTATTTATTTGTGACATTCCATTAACCAAATTGGTTGTATCCCCCATTAATGTTATTGTATATGGGGTAGTTGTATTAATATTATATATATTACCAGCAATATCTGTGATATATATATTACCTCCGGATTGGAATATTCCTTCTGGGTCAGTTATTGTTGGTAGTGGAATGTCAACCTCCTGTGCTCCTGATGAGTAATCGTATTGAGTTATATAATAATTGGTCAATTGTCTTGATAATATTATTAACTTATTAGTGGTTGTTAATAATAAATCGTAAGTATATTGTCTCGATGGGATAAGACTTAAGATTGGCGTTTCAGTATTTGTTGTTAAATTTAATTCAACTATAATTTTAGGTGGGACACCTGAGTTTCTTGCGACAATAAGTGTTGTATTATTTTTTGCAAAAATACCACCTGATAATCCTGGTACAAATGTATATGAGGTACTATATGTTGCAGTAAAAGGAGATAGTGTTATGTTCCATGCATATATGTTTTGAGCCTTACTTATAAATAATTTAGTTGTGGTATGAGCAATATCGTTAGGTTCTATAACAAATCCAGGAATACTTAATGGTGTATTTGTGTTGGTCGAGTAATTGTACGCCGTTACTCCTGTGTCATTAACATATAACACATCACATTCTGCAACATTTATAACACCTCCTGTTGGTGTCATTGTTGGTGTCTGAGTATTTGTAGGTGTTTTGGTTGATGTTTGAGTATTTGTAATTGTTGGTGTCGTAGTAGGTGTTGTGGTAGGTGTTTGAGTATTAGTTGGTGTTTGAGTATTAGTTGGTGTTTGAGTAGGTGTTTTGGTCGGCGTTGGTGTGAAAGTTGGTGTTGGCGTATTAGAAGGTGGATTCGCACAGTCTGAACAATTATTGTAAGGACCCCCTATCGTTGTTGCAGTAAAATTTAAATTTGGTATGTAAGATATCTCAGTTACAGTAAAGCAATCAATAAATGAGTTTGATGGATTATATACGATGTCAAAAGGGCTATTTTGAACCGTAATATCTCCTATATTTGTTGTTCCATTAATTACTGTAACTTTATTTGAAGCAGAAGTACTATTTGCAACATACATATATCCATTCGATGGATTATGTGTGATGGTAATAGGATTCGATAATCCGGTAATCGTTCCTATGATTGTTGTTCCTGATATTACTGAAACACTATTTGAGCCTTGATTTGACACATACATATAACCATTTGATGGGTTATATGCTGCAAACGCTGGGGACGAGAATCCACTAACATTTCCTATGTTTGTCATTCCTGATATTACTGAAACGGTGTTTGAGGCATAATTTGTAACATACATGCAACTATTTGTTGCGTTATATGCAATGAATGAAGGGCTTGTTCCGGCGGAAACCGTTCCTATATTTGTTGTTCCAGTAATTACTGAAACGTTGTTTGACCCACCATTTGTAACATACATATAACCATTTGATGGGTTATGTGCGATGTAATAAGGTCCAGATGGAGAGGAAACAGTTGTTTGAAGTGTTGTTCCATTAATTACAGAAACACTACTAGTGTTATCTAAATCTGTGGCGTATATGCGACTATTTGTTGGGTTATATGCTAACCACCAAGGATATGCGGATGCCGAAGCCGAAATAGTTACATTTCCTATGTTTGTTGTTCCATTAATTACTGAAACGGTTTTTGCGCCGTTATTCACAACATACATATAACCATTTGATGGGTTATATACAATTTTACCAGGATTAAGTCCGGTTGTGACACTTGCAATGACTGTGGAGTTCGATACTACCGTAACCGATGAATAATTAAAATAATTAGATGAAACATACATATAACCATTCGATGGGTTATATGTTATGTATTCAGGGAAAAGAGGTATTCCCGTCGTAATTAACCCGACATTAGTTGTTCCTGATATTACTGAAATAGTGTGTGAAGTACGATTTGTAACATACATTAATCCTGTTCCAGAAAAGGATAGTTGATATACGCTACCACTAGTTAGTATTGTGTTACTATACCCTGTATATATCGAACCTGAATTAGTACAAGAACTAAATACGTATGTTTTTCTATACCCACTTGAAGTAGTTTGAGTGGGCGTCTGAGTACTTGTAGGTGTTTTAGTATTTGTAATAGTTGGAGTTGCAGTAGGAGTTTGTGTTGGTGTTGCAGTAGGTGTTTTAGTATTAGTAGGTGTATTAGTAGGTGTTTGAGTTGGTGTTTTAGTATTAGTAGGCGTTTGAGTAGGTGTTTGGATTGGTCCAGCACATTCGGGACAATTGGCGTATGGACCTGTTATTGTCGTTGCGGTGAAATAGTTTTCAACAAAACAGGCAAGATTGTCTATAACAGTAAAACACTTATCAGTATTTACCACTAGCCCAAATACACTATTTGCGGAATATGAAATACCATTTGCGGTAACTGAAGAAAAATAACCTCCAACTAAATACCTATTATCTATATTATTAGATAGTGAAAAAACTCGTCCATCATTACCCTCAAAATCTGGAAGGTAAAACGATTGAATTAAATCTCCGCCACTAGAAACTAAAAAGACACTCGCTAAGTCTCTACCAGAACCAACTAAAATACTACCATCAGGTAATAATAACAAACTATTTACCCCACCTGTTGTTCCCGATATCCAACTTTGAGCATTAAATGTGTTATCAATTGTTCCACCACTAGTAAATCTAACTAAAGCGGTTATACTTTGACCATTAACTAAAGTGAAATCACCCCCAACAAGTATTTTACCATCAGGTTGTATTTGTATTGATTTTGGTCTTCCGGCTGAGGTTACATTACCCGAAAATGAAGTATCTAATGCACCATTTGGATTTATTCTACAGATACCTCTTGCGGCTAACCCATTATACGTTTCAAATAAACCACCAACTACTATTTTACCATCGGATTGTATTTGAATTTCCGTAACAGCGTTATCAAATCCTGTTCCTGAAAATGCTGAAGTTATAACTCCAGTTTCTTTTAATTTTGCAATATAGTTTGTTGACGCTCCGTTATATGTAGTGAAATAACCCCCTACATATATATTGTCCTTTTCTGAGCCGAGGGCTTCAGTATCAACCCTCAATACTGTAACAATTCCATTAAAACCTGATGTTTGCGTAAATGAAGCATCGTAAGTTCCACTACTATTCACTTTAACAATATTATCAATTGAATTTCCATTATAAGATGTTAAATCACCTCCTATAATTATACCGCCGTCGGATTGTTCTCCTATTGAGTAAACGTCATCATTGGTGGTTAATCCCGTATTATTAAATGATAAGTTAATTGTTCCATTGTTATCTGTTTCGACTATTGACCTAACTATATTGTTGTTATATCCGGAGAACCGCCCACCGAATAAAATTTTATTACTACTAATATTTAGTTTTAAAATATCTAGGACATTTCCAGGATAACTGGCTACGCCACCAATTCCGCTACCATAAACAAAGTTAGTATCATAAATCATACTTGGAGGAGCCTCAGGAAAGTTATAAACCGAACCAACAATTAAATCAGTTTCGGAATAGGCCGTTAATGTTAAACCTGAAACCGTACATGAACTTAAAACGTATATATTATAATAACTGTTTGATGAAAAACATTCATTACAATTGTCATAGATATCGTTAGCGGTAATAAATCCATCTATAATACCTCCTTTGTCTCCCGAACCTGCAATATAATAACACGTTCCTGATAAATCGAAACCTTGCCCATTCGAGTAAACGACATTAGGACTAACCACATTTACAAATAAAGAGCCACCACAACAGTTTCTACCCGAATAAAACAATAGGTTGGGACAATAAATTCCTGCGATTTGTGCATCATTACAGGAATTAAAGTCAGGCGCGTAATAGAATTCAGTTGGCGTTTGAGTCGAAGCACTAACCAAATAATAAGGTAGGTCATTAGATTGACTTATAACAACATTTTCTTCAATGAAAGCGGGTTCATAAATTCCAAAAAACTGTATGTCCTCATCACAACAACCCCTAAATTCATATGTAACAAAACAATCTACTGAGTTATCCGAAATACATGCAGAACAATCTCCAGGGGAATAGTCCGGAGATTCATACGATATAAGACCCCATTCATTTGAGGTTGACGCTGACACCAATCCCAAACATTTAACTCTACCTAAATCAGGAAAAAGGATGCTTCCAATTGTATCACCAGCACTCCAAGTGTTACCTGTATTAATATTAACAATATATTGTGTGGTATCTGTGGGACAACAAGCGGAAAAAACATACGGGAAATATGTTTCACAAGGAAATGTCGTTATACAAGCAGAACAATCCTCATATTCTTCGGCACCTAATATTGCCACGTATTGATTACCAGGGGCAATAGTATCAATAACGTTCCTCCAACAAGCCCCTTGATAATTCGAACTAATTCCCGAATCAATTACGTATGTTGGTAGTAAATTGAAATATGCCGTTGTATACTCTCCGTTAATAGGACAACAACTTTCAAATTCATAAGGACAACCTATAGCATCTAAACATTCACCACAAGTCGTAAATCCGGGTCCGTTAAGTGCGACTTCATCCCAATTTGTAAAAGTCCTTGCTGACACCGCATAATAACATTGTAAATTCTCACTAGATTGTAGTGTATTGCCTGATACCCATACATAGTTTAATACATCAACCAAAATATTTTTGGTGTCTGAACTTGTACAACAATCTTTGAATTCCCATATTACATACTGCTCAGGTGTATTTTCGCTAGTTGGTGTTACAGTTGGTGTCACTGTAGGTGTGTTAGTAAAAGTAGGTGTGACAGTAGGTGTAACGGTAGGCGTTGGTGTGAAAGTCGGAGTTGGTGTTGGGGATGAACAAAACTCATTACCGGTGTTTGCACTTAAGCAGTTCTCGCACGTAATGTATTGTGATAAATTCTCACAGATATTATAAACCGGCGCTCCATTATATTCAACTAATTTATAACATCCAACTTTATCATAAGGCTCAGGCAAACTGCAATCTAAACTAGCCTGAACATAGTAAATCTTATCAATATCATACAATAATAAATTTGTATTACCGACAGTAAAAACGTCATTTGAGCAGCAAGATGAGAAAGCCCTTTGAGTTCCACAAGGATTTGCGGTTATGCAATTTGCACAACTAGCGTATCCAACCGTTAATGAGTTTAAATCACCGAGAAAGCTTCTTCTAACTCCAAGGTTAAATCTTATTTGTGTACAACCCGTATATAGGTCTGACTCTATATATACATATGCCCCATCACCGGCGGTAATTAACTGTGGATAGAACGTATCGTAATTAGGACCCTCTAAAAGAAAATTACCGTTTAGATTATTACAACATGCTGAGAAGTAAATTTCGACAGGGGTTGGTGTGTCTGTTTGTGTTTGTGTTGGGGTATGTGTTGGTGTTTTTGACGGTGTTATGGAATTTGTGTTAGTTATCGTTGGCGTTTGTGTTGGTGTTGGTGTGTTAGTAGGCGTTGCCGAATCACTAGGGATTGGTGTTGGTGTTGAGGATTGCGTTTCTCTAGGCGTTCTTGTTTGAGTTGGTGTCGGAGTTGGTGTTTGTAAAGTAGGTGTTGGTGTTTGTGTTCTTGTTGGTGTAGGACAATTTGTGTCAAATGTTGTTGCGGTCAAACAATCTAAACAACTATCATTATCATTACCTATAGATAATATTTCGACCTCATTAGTTGTAGTGTATTCTACAAGAGTTGCACATCCTAAAAACCCTTCAGATGTTTCAACAAAATATGTTTTATTAATAGGAAATAGTTGTATTGGGACACTCAATGAGGTAAAAACATCATTTGTACAACATGAAGAAAACGCCCTATTTGGTTGACAAGGATTAGAACTTATACATGTGGTACAGTCTGTTTGAGATGTTTTTGATATTAAATCCCCAAAAGTAATGTCATTTGGAACACCAATAAAAACAGTACAACAACCAGTGAATCCCTCAGATACGATATAATAAACGGTTCCACCTCCATCGTTAATAAATTGCGAATATTCTCCGTCAAATCCTGTACCCTCAAAAGTAAAATACCCATCAAATACATTATCACAACACGCAGAGAATGAAACATCTATCGGTAAACTTGTTTGTGTTGGGGTCGGTGTTTGCGTTGGGGTGTCTTGAGGTGTTGGAGTAGGTGTTGGACTTACAAAAGAAGTTGGTGTCGGGGTTTCAGTTATGTTTATTGTACGAGTTGGTGTTTGTGTCGGTGTAATACTTGGGGTTTGAGTATTGGTAGCGGTTGGTGTTTGAGTGAATCCCTGTGTCGGGGTCGATGTTGGTGTTATTGTATTTGTTGGGGTTGGCGTTTGAGTGAATCCTTGTGTCGGAGTCGATGTTGGTGTACCAGTATTAGTAGAGGTTATAGTATTTGTTGGTGTTTGTGTATTTGTGTTTGTAGGGGTATTTGTATTGGTAGGTGTAGGCGTTGGACTCAGTCCTTGTGTAGGAGTCGATGTTATTGTATTAGTAGGAGTATTTGTTTGTGTTTGGGTATTTGTATTAGTAGGTGTTATTGTGTTTGTTGGTGTTGGTGTTGGACTAATACCCTCAGTTGGAGTAGGCGTTGAGGTACTTGTATTGGTAGGTGTAGGCGTTGGACTCAGTCCTTGTGTAGGAGTCGATGTTATTGTATTAGTAGGAGTATTTGTTTGTGTTTGGGTATTTGTATTAGTAGGTGTTATTGTTTTAGTAGGTGTTTGCGTACTTGTATTAGTTGGGGTTTGTGTACTTGTATTGGTCGGAGTTTGCGTATTTGTATTTGTTGGGGTAGGTGTTGGCGTAATACCTTCGGTTGGAGTTGATGTTGGTGTTATAGTATTTGTTGGTGTAGGCGTTGGAGTAAGTCCTTGAGTGCTAGTATTAGTTGGCGTATTTGTATTAGTTTGGGTTGGTGTTTTAGTTGATGTATTTGTTGGCGTCGACGTACTCGTTGGCGTTTTAGTAGGAGGAGGTGTGTTGTTTGGCGTTTCAGTTGGTGTACCTGTTTGTGTATTAGTTGGTGTATTAGTGTTAGTTGTAGTATTTGTCGGGGTTTGTGTTTTAGTCGGTGTATTAGTATTAGTCGGTGTATTAGTATTAGTCGGTGTATTAGTATTAGTTGACGTTATTGTATTTGTTGGTGTGTTAGTTGGTGTGTTAGTGTTAGTTGTAGTATTTGTCGGAGTGTTAGTCGGAGTTGTTGTATTAGTTTGAGTTGGTGTTTTGGTTGAGGTAGGTGTGGATGTTTCAGTTTGGGTTGGGGTTGAGGTTTGAGTTGGTGTTTTAGTTGGTGGCGGTGTATTATTTGGCGTTTCAGTTGGTGTACCTGTCGGAGTCTGAGTTGAGGTATTAGTATTAGTAGGTGTTTGCGTTGAAGTATTAGTAGGCGTAGAGGTTATTGTCGTTGTGGGTGTGGATGTTTGAGTATTAGTTGGAGTGTTTGTCGGCGTTTGGGTCGGAGTGTTAGTATTAGTTGGTGTTTGTGTTGCCGTGTTAGTTTGTGTCTGTGTGTTAGTTTGTGTTGCGGTATTAGTTGGTGTTGACGTTTTTGTTGCGGTAGGTGTTAATGTTGTGGTTTGTGTTGGTGTCGATGTACTAGTTGGGGTTTTAGTTGGTGGTGGTGTATTATTTGGTGTTTCAGTTGGTGTACTTGTTTGTGTAACACTAACAGTATTTGTGTTAGTTGGTGTGTTTGTGGAGGTGTTAGTTGGTGTTGAAGTTATTGTCGTTGTAGGTGTGGATGTTTGAGTATTAGTTGGTGTACTTGTTTTGGTCGATGTATTTGTCGGAGTTTGCGTAGATGTTTCTGTTAGTGTCGGTGTTTGTGTTTTAGTCTCAGTGTTTGTTGGTGTAGGAGTTCTTGTACCAGTTTTAGTCAAAGCGGGTGTGATTGTTGGAGTCGGAGTTGTTGTATTAGTCGGAGTTGTTGTTGGGGTTTCAGTTTGCGTAGGGGTGCTACTAATAGTTGATGTATTAGTTGGTGTTGGTGTTTTAGTTTGAGTTAAAGATATAGTTGGTGTACTCGTTGGGGTTATCGAGATTGTTTGGGTATTTGTGGCGGTTTTAGTTGGGGTTTGAGTATTTGTTTGAGTATTTGTTTGAGTGTTTGTTGGCGTTTGAGTGTTTGTCGTTGTTTTAGTTGGTGTATTTGTCGCAGTGGATGTAGGCGTTGATGTCGGTGGTGGTGATTGTAATGGCGTTCTAGTTTGTGTTGGTGTATTAGTATTTGTTGGTGTCTTAGTTGGTGTTTGAGTTGAGGTATTAGTATTTGTTGGGGTATTTGTCGGCGTTTGAGTTGAGGTATTAGTGTTTGTCGGTGTTTGAGTTTTTGTATTAGTGTTAGTAGGTGTTTGTGTAGACGTTTGTGTACGTGTTGGGGTTAATGTTGGAGTTGGGGTTGATGTTGGAGTGGGACAAATTGATGACCCTTCACAGACAGTACAATCACCCTCTATAGTTGTTAGTTGAACGAAATTGTAGAATAGTGTTGGTATTGCGTATACTATACTCACACACCCAACAAATCCATCTGTTTCCAATAAATAGGTATAACCGTTTGTAATTGATATATCGTAAATTTCTTCAACTAACGTAGGTTCATCCAAAAGTGCAATGATATAACTGCCGCAACATGAACTAAAAGAAAGAGGTAAAGGTGTTGGTGTTGGTGTATAAGTACCTGTTGGTGTTGGAGAAGGTGTTGGACAAATACCGGCAAACTTGTTGGTGATACACGAAGGGCAATCGGTTTGTTCTTCTATTACGTGAAAATAACTATAGTAGTTAGTAATGTACTCATAACCGATATACGTACAACCAGTAAACCCATTTGGTTCTAATGTTTCAATATAATAAGTTAATCCAACCGATAATCCTCCAATTATATTTTCCGCAGTAAAATCAAAAACTACAGAACCACAACAAGAGATAAAGGCCAATGGTTTACTAGTTGGAGTTACGGTAGGTGTTGCAGTTTTAGTAGGCGTTCTTGTTGGATTAATTGTTCTTGTTGGGGTTCTAGTTTGACTAAGAGTTTTAGTAATTGATGGGGTGTTCGTTATAGTTGGTGTTACTGTAGGCGTAGGAGTAGGCGTAGGTGTTAATACTAAACAATCATTACAACTTGTAAAACCCGTAACTTGGGTAATTGTATTTTGACAGCATTCACAACTACCTGTTGATATTGCGGTAACACACGACGTAATAGCGGTAGAAGAATTATAAAGAACTACAAAATTATTATTAGAACAATCGTTGTATGTTTCAAAATCCCCAACAATAAATAAATTGTTGTTATCTATAGTTAATCTATATGGTGTTTGATTTTTAAATCCGTTTCCTGAGTTGAACGTTGAAATTAAATTTCCATTATTATCTATCTTAACAATACCATAAACGTTTGAGCCTTGGTATTGAGTAAAGGTTCCTATAACAATATAGTTTCCGTTACTATCTTCCGTAATATCATAAACTACCCCATCTATAAAACCTGTCCCCACATTAAATAATGTATCTACAGTCCCATTTGGATTTAATCTTATTAACTTAGGTGACGTATTTCCGTTATAATTTGAGAACGAACCACCAATCAAAATTTTATTAGATGAAACGTATACCACATAAACGTCATTATCAAAACCGCTTCCATAATTAAATGAACCACTTATATTTCCTGTTGAACTATCGATACCAACAATTTTATTTGCGGTAGTCGAATCATATTGGGTAAAAGTACCGCCCGCAATTATTGTTCCATCTGAAAGTAATCCAAAGTCTAAAACTTTTTCTGAGTTTAAATTAGGAAGAAAACCTCCATTTCCAAATGTTGAGTCGACAACCCCATTAGCCTCTAATCTCACTAACTTGTGAAAAAATGTACCATTAACCGAATTGAATGTTCCACCGACTAATATTCTATTATCAGGTTGTTTAACAATTTTTGAAATCGCCCCTCCATTTGGAAAAATTGGTGGTATAAATCCACCATTAATAGTTCCATCAGAATTCAATAGTTGTAGTAAGTTTGCAGATGTTCCATCTACTTGTCCGAGACCTATTAAAATTTGACCGCCGGTTATTTCTACTAATTCGTTTGCGTAAATATAATTTGGTCCGCTATAATTAAAAGTATTATCTAATGAACCGTCGACGTTAAGTCTAACAATCTCATTTGAGATTGGTTGTCCATTATATTGGTTGAAGTTTCCCCCTATCAATATTTTTCCGTCTGATTGTACATCAACACCTATAGAGAAATTATTTAACCCTTCACCTATTTGGTAATTTGAATTAATTGATGCTGAGTTAATATTTAATTGGATTTGGTAAATACTATTAATTGTAAGTGCCGATGTTGAGCACGCACTATAAATTAAACTATCAAGACAACCGCTGAATTTGAAACAGTATTTTTCTACAAATGTTGGAGTTATTGTAGGAGTTACGCTAGGTGTGTTAGTTATTGTTGGTGTTACTGTTGGTGTTACAGTATTAGTTGGGGTTGTTGTTGGGGTTGGGGTTGGGCATACAACTCCGTAGTTATTTATTCTACATGTGTCACAATTAACAAACTCAACAATTGAGACAAAGTTGTATTTGTTTACCGATGATACATTAACTATTGTGGTACAACCAGTATAACCATCTGTTATTATATAATATGATTTACTTTGGTCTAACGAGTATATTAATTCAGACTCTTCGGTTAGTGTAAAATAAATTTCTTCGCAACAGTCTTTGAATGACCTTTGAGGTCTTGACGGTGTCGATGTTTGAGTATAAGTAGGGCTTGGTGTTGGACAAAAATTATTACCTGTTGACAACAAAAGACATGTTTGACAGTCGGCAAAATCTGAACTTATTGATATAAATTCATAAAAATTAGTAGGTCTTTGATTTACTATAGTAACACAACCTACAAACTGATTAGTTTCAATATAGTATGTTTTAGTCCTATCTAACGTAGAAATAAAATTTACTTCCTCTAGTAAGGAAAAGAAGTCTGTTGAACAACAAGAACTAAAACCTAATTGAGGGGTTGGGGATGTTGGTGTTGGGGACGCCGTATTTGTTGGCGTTTGTGTTGGTGTTTTGGTATTAGTTAGGGAAGGGGTTTGTGTATATGTCGGTGTTGTTGTTGGCGTTACCGAAGTTTGTGTTGGGGTAGGAGTTGGTGTAACGAGAGGTACTTCAACTACGATTGTTGGTCCTCCTCCTGTGGTACTTACAACAGGTTCACCATCTTTATTGATAACTGTTACTACAAATGTAGTATCTCCTGTTGTGGATGTATTATCCGCAGGGGTGTTAATATCTACCTTACCATCTTCAAAAGTCTCTGTAGTCCCGTCTTCATATATGATAGTACCGGTGGTGTTTCCAGAATTAACAACGACGATTACTGTTTCGCAGTTGTTACCCGTAGAATCACAAATTACTATTGTATAAGGACCACAAGCATACGTTAGACCTGTGATTATTAATTCACACATACCGATAAATACATACTTTTATAAATTTAATAATACACTAAAGATTTTTATTCTGTATAAAAATTTTTCTATTTACTTAAGAAAAAAAAATCGTTACTAATTACTTTATAACCAGTATATGAGTGCAGTTAGTGTTAATAATATTAATTGAATAATTACCTATAACATCAATATTATTAGATATAATACTAGAATCAAATAAAAATGGAATAGTTTTTACTCCTAAACCATAAGAAATTTCACTATTTATTGGTGTAAAAACCACTGTTGCCTGTTGTCCACTAAAATTATTACTATTTATCTCTACCGTTGAAGCCATAAATTATGTTGTTGAGGTAGGTGTTTTAGTAGTAGTTTGAGTTGGTGTTATTGATTGGGAACTACTTATTGAGGGGGATTGTGTTTTAGTAGTAGTTTGAGTTGGTGTTATTGATTGGGAACTACTTATTGAGGGGGATTGTGTTTTAGTAACAGATGGTGTTTGTGTTTTAGTAACAGATGGTGTTTGTGTTTTAGTGTTTGTTGGTGTAACGGTTTTGGTTACAGACGGTGAGGGTAGTGGTGGGTAAGAAACTCCGATTGTAATAACTATAGGATTGTTTCCTGAAAAAACTGTCCCACCTGAAGTTAATAGTATTAAAGAATTTAAATTATTAACACCGTCTATAATAAATTCTTTACCGATACTGTCGGCACTAAAAGTGGTCGAACCACTAGAATTAATTACATCGTAAATAACGTAACTCGAGTCTTGGTCTAACCTTAAATACGAATTAGTATACCCCGTAAATCTTAAAAAGTCGGAGGATTTATCTATACCGTTAATGTCATAGTAACTTACTCTAACTATTATTGAGTTTCCTGTTATCGCAGACACTGTTTGTCCGGACGAGTTAATTACTACTGTGGAACCTGTAGTTGCAGTAGTTGCGGTTGTAACGTATGTGTATGTATTTTGAGAAAGACTATTTTGGGTTATAGTAGGCGTATTAGTTACTGTTTTTGTAGGAGTATTGGTTGATGTTTTAGTTGCGGTAACAGTATTAGTAGGTGTGTTAGTTACTGTTTTTGTAGGTGTGTTAGTTGCGGTAATAGTGTTAGTAGGTGTGTTAGTTGCGGT
>Ga0114973_10000313_pt1 | contig 36279 bp, 33 predicted proteins | sample M_140807_MF_Meta_FD_87025 | JGI IMG/M metagenome (GOLD analysis project Ga0114973, IMG submission 87025) | Freshwater microbial communities from Lake Montjoie, Canada to study carbon cycling - M_140807_MF_MetaG | ecosystem: Environmental > Aquatic > Freshwater > Lake | place: Lake Montjoie... | reverse complement strand
TGCCAACGTATCGACCATTTTTTCGACATAACGCAACTTTGTTTTCATTTCTGCAATGTTGGAAGGCTTAATAACAGAAATAATCTTTTTTATTGATTCTTCAATTTCAAAATCAGCCTTGGTGTCAGATGCGTCAGATGTCAACGTTGGGTCTAATGGAATTACGATTTCAGAACCTGAAGGCATATCGACTGGTGCATCTTTTTCTGCGGCATCATCGGTTCCGACGTCGATTAAGATATCTTTATCTTCTTTATCTGAAACCTCAGCCTCTCCGAGAAGCTCCTTTTCGATCAATTCTCTAATACGAGGCGCAACTGCTTCGACAACTGCTCGCTTAGCGTTATCTTCTGCAATTTCTTTAACCTTCTTTAGATCTGCAATTGCTTCTTCGTAAAGTTGCTTCGACATTTTTAAATAATCTCCGTATAAAATCAACCAGATGAATCAGAAGAACCTAATTTTGTTTTACTATTAACGCCTAATATTTGTGATGCAATCTTTTGTGCGTAAACTGCAGGGTTCTTTGTGCCAGTATTTGGGCCACCAGGGACATAGCTTGGTTTAATATCGCTAGACTTTAGCTCTGGGTCAGAGCTCTTATCAGTCCCATCAGTTTTTCCAGGACCAGGCGATGATAAGTCAGGTGAAAATGAATTTGCAGGATCACCAGATTTTTCCCAAGCTCCATCTGCACCAGCTAATATATCAGGAGCTTCTGAATAATCCATATTTACACCATTTCCAAAGTAAGAATCTCCAGCTTGAAGACCCTTCTTTAAAAATGAATTTCCTTGACCAACAACGATGTTACGATAATCAACTTCTTTCCCAACGTAATCGCTGACAGGACCTTTCGAAAACAACTTACCCAACAAGTTGTTTTTTTCACTGCTCACGGGAGCATAAATTGTATATTTTCCTTGACCTGCCATAACCTCTCCTTAGTGTTCTCAATTTTTAATTAATCAAGAGATAGAAACTTCACTTCTTAGCTGGCTTATTCGAAGCCTTCTTGCTTTGAACTGCTTTCTTTTCAGAAGCCTTCTTTGCAACTTTTTTCTTGGCTTCATGAATTTGTGCAAGACGCTTGATCAAACGAGACTCTTCGAGGCCGAGTGCCTTGTAGTGATCGATATGATTCTCAAGAGAATCTGCATATTCGTCTGCATTAACTTCGTCTGCGTCCTTTGCTGCATCCTCGGTGGATTGCATGTCTCCAAATAGCTTGGACTCACGGAATTTAGAAACTTCCTCAGCAATGATCTTCTTTAAAACTGTTGTAGTTAACTTCATAGTCATAACCCTCGTGCAAATATATATTATTTAATTATAGTAGCCACAGAAAAAATTAAAATTTCTTCTGCGTTTCACTAAATGCCAATTGAGCCCATTTAGAAGCAGCATCATCTCCGAACAGCTCTTCAGGAGTGCTATCTGCTACAGCACGTTCAACAGAACCAACTGGTTGGGGGTGTTGAATGGCACTTTCTTTTAGCATAGAAGGTAACGTCGTTGTGGCAGTGTCTGCAAGTATTTCTGCCATAATTGAGTTTCCTCCTGCTTCTCTTTTTATAGTCTCTGCCATTGTTTGAGAATATTTTATGTGGTCGCCGCGGCGGGGTTGAACATTATTTGTCTTTTTAGAAACAACATTGTTTGTCCTAAGTGAACTTTCTTGTATCGATTTTTTTGTAGAAGAACCAATACCTTCAGCCAGTATCTCTACAAGACACTCTTTTACAATAGACTTTAATTGTTGCCTTGTGACGCTCATATCAACCAACTCCATTCCAGAATGTCGTACCGCCTACAGATCCAGTTAACTGTGGCATCATCGTGGCATCAATTCCTACTAGTTCTGCATACATGCTAAAAGAAATATCACTTCCCCCATCACGCTTTAAATAGATCTCTTTGATCCTTGCATCAAATTCGAATGTATCTCCACCGTCGACTCTAAAAAAGTAATTTGCGCCAACGCCGTTAATACCATTTAAGGTAAATCCAACCCTTAAATATTTTCCTGCTGATTCATGGTTTTTAATAATGATATGTTTAGAAATCTTTTCAAATTGAAAAGATGTTGCAGACGATCCTGCGGTCCCTGAAATGACCCATGGAAGTCCAGACCCCATGAACTCAGTTACTGAGTTATACCCTATTCTTGGCTCATTCATTCCCATGATCATTTACTCCTAGACGCGATAATGTCGTTAAGTATTCTATCTATTCTATCTGATTTAGTGAATACTTTTTGTAGTTCTTCTGGATTTATTTGGCGACCTTCGGCCATCATAAAAGCTCCAGGTGTTGAAGGCTCGGATACGAAATCCCAACAAATCAATTGAAAATCGTCTTGAACTATTTGATAGTCACCTTGCTTCTTTGTGGTGCCAACGCCACGAGAAGAAATTCCCAACTTGACTCCAGACTCAACAAGCGATTGAAGAATCTTTCCAGATGGTGTATCAAGAATTTCAACTGATCCATAGACGACGTCACCTTCAATGTGAGCCTCACGAACTATATGGGATACATTCTTGAGATTAACCACTGAAGAATCTGGATGATCTAATTCTCCTAAAGCACGATTCTCAATAATGAACTTTTGATAATTACGAACTTCACGCTCAAGAACATTGCGAGGATAGATGCGACCGTTTTGATTCAAGGTGTCGGATTTCTGAAGGATTCCCTTCATGACAACCTTTCCCTCGTTGGCCTCTCGTGCCTCCTTGATCATGTCAGGAGTGTAATCAAAAACTTGATAGGAATTAATCAATCTTAAATCAGACATTTTCTCCTCCTGACAACTCATCAATCAACTTGATGTATAACATGTATTCTGCTACGACAGAATCATCAACCTTCTTAACCTCATTTAATAAGCCAGACTTCACTTCATTCAGCTTATCAGAGAGATATTTTTCTTCTTTTTTGTTATCGACATAAGACTCAATTGAATTCAAAAGTTTTCCCTTGATCTCATTGAGTTTTAATGTAATCGTTTTTTCATCATCGCTTGCTGCAGAGAAAGCGTAAGCCTTGATGAGAGACTTTTGCTCCGTGGTCAAGGTGTCATCATACTTTTCGCCGAGCTTCTTCATCATAATCTTCATGAGAAGGCGATTCGATCCAGCAGTTCCCTCTGTAGTAATCTGCTCATTAGATTCCGTCTTTGGAGTAACCAACCAACGAACTACTTGGTCCTCATACTCAGCCATCTTTGAAAGATCTGCGGACTTTAATCTCCAACTGTTCAATAAATTTTGAACTGTAGCAAATGTCCTGTACTCAGATATTTGTTGATCATAAAAATGATCATCATTTAATTGGTGATTGATTGATCTTATCAATAATGATTTTTCTCTATCAAGAGAATCTACGTCATGAGATCTTGCTGCAACTTTCGCTTCACCTAAAATTGATGATGCGACTGATTCAGCACTGACTGTCGTCTTCATTATTGAATTAATAAGACGAAACTCCTTATAGAGCTCAGTACCAGGCTTAAAGTGCGTCTTGATTATCTTTAAGGCACGAGAAGATTTTCGCTTATCATCATCTACTAGTGCCTGAGAAATTGTGTGAATGAGGAACTCGTATAATAGTCCTGTATTTCTTTTTTTGTTATGAGCCGACATTTGGGTCAGATCCTTTCAGGTTGCTTCCAGAAAATCCATCGATTATCGACGGATGATAATAATGGCATAAATATCGAGTAATTTTAGAGTTATTCCTCGACATTGAGATCTATTTCCTCTTCACCTTCGGTCAACAGTCCCTCTGACTGTTTAACAATTCCTAAAGAATTTGACATCTTCTTTAAAGTAGACATCATATCAGGAGATAGCGGAGGCTGCGACATTTGTTTTCGATTAGTTGATTCGCCTAAAGGATTGCTAAAGAATTCTTCATCAAATGGTTTTGCTAAAACGTTTCTATGATCTAACGATCTTTCAAAATCTACAAACCCGTTTGTTTTTCTGTGTCTTGAACCTTTTCTTGTTCTCTTGCTCTTTTTTACAGGTAGGTCTTTTTCTTCAAGAGATGGTAAAATCTCATCTTCATCAATATCACCAGACATTAAAAGCTTAGTGCCTGGTTTCGCATCATCCGCGGCGTTGTCTGAAGCAAATAGCCCAGTAGATTCTTCTTCTCCAGCTGCAGGCGCTTCTTCTGGCGGTGTTTCGGGAGAGGCCGGTGTTTCTTCGCCACCTTCATCTCCACCGCCAGCCTTGGCTCCTTCGATTCCTAAGTCAGTAATCTTCTCTTTCAAGCGTTGATCATTCATCTCATCGATCTCTTCATCGTTGAGACCCCAAATTTCACGTTGAACAAATCTACGACTACCCATTCCTTCAGGAAGCGCTGCACCAATTTCAAACTTTGATTTCCAAAGTTCTAATTTTTGTTGTTGTGCAATCGTTGAAGGATTTGACAATCTAAGAGTAAAGTTTTGAAGATCTTCACCGTCATATCCATGAGAATATAAATGAATGATTGCTAACTTGCTTAACTCTGCAATCAAAGTCTTTTGAATTACAGCGATCGTACGAGAGAATCGAATGTCCTCTTGCGCTAGCGTTGCCTTAGAAGAAAGCATTTCATCGTATCCAAGATATGCTCGTGGAACCTTTAATGCAGCAAATAACTTCTTCTGCATATACTGAACATCTTCTACAGACGCAGCATTTTGTCCGCCAGAAAGTGTATCAATCTTTGTTCCTGACTCACCGCCACGAACAGCAATAAAGTAATCGTCCTCAACGCTCAAAGGATTATAACGAAGATCAACACGCCCCGTTGTACGATCTATAACCTGACTGGACCTAAGGTTTTTTCTTTGTTCCTCCACATACATTGGAACGTTTTCTGGAGGGATATTGGCTACGTCAATATAGAATACACGGCGCTCAGGGGCACGAACGATACGATACACCAACATCGCATCTTCTAGTAGAATTAATTGTCTCCAAATCCTACGAGCAGGCTCAATCAATGATGAACCATAAGGAAGAAACATGTCGTTTCCAAGAAGACGAAAATGGGTTACTTCCCAATTTTCCAGTGTTCTATTTCCCAATGTTGACCAACGATATCTAACAGCAAACGGATCTTCACGATCGTAGTTCTCTTCACGCTCAATCTCATTTACTGGGATTGGAAATGCATGAATGACTCCCTGCGTGGGAGAAACATCATTATAAAGAAAGAAATCTCCGTACTTAACCAAGTTTCTTGCCCAAGAACGAAGATTAAACTCTACGTTGATGATGTTATAAAAAAGATCCTCTAAAATGTCCCTGATCTTTTCATCATCAGAATAAACGTGAAGAACTCTTCCCTTGTCATCCTGTGCGACTGTCTCATCTGCATAGATGTCCATTGCAGCTGCAATTTCGGCAGTGTACTCCATCTCTTGAAAATCTTGATACCTCATCAGTCGTTCTGATAAGTTATAAGAATTTGCAGTGATTACAGAGTATGTAGGTGATGTAGAACGTTGAAATAACAGAGCGCCTGATGACTTTACCTTGTCAGCAACTGCAACCGTTGTATCAAACGTTTTTACCTTACGTTTAACGACAGGCCCGCTTTTAAAAAGTCGAGACAATCGTTGAAATAGGTTCTTGTTCCTATCGTCTTTGGACACTTTATGCCTTCTTTAATCCCTAACCACAGATATTATAAACTTAAAATAACGATTTGATTAACTGTCAATCAATTTCAAGCTCATCTTCATCAGACTCTAAATCTTCTTCAGAAGGAACTTCCTCATCAGAAAGTTCCAATTCTTCTTCTTCTGAAGATTCAAATTCTTCGGCAGGCTCATCTTCTAACTTAGAAACATAATTTAACGGTTCACTCAACATATTTTCCAACATTTCATGAACGTGATTAAGATGAGGAGACAGTGCGTTAACAGCAGCATGAGGAGCTTCCTTTTCAAAGGAATTAATTTCCTCGTATAGATCCACAACAAGACCATAAAGCTTTTTTGCTTCACCAGTGTTCAAACCTTCATAAATGAGATTTGCGTCTTTGTTAATCGACTCTTGTAATTTCTTAAGATTAATCTTCATTTCCATACCTCACATTGCTATATCTATACACTCACTTGTACAACCAAGATAAATCATCCATTCCATGATCTGTTTTAGGATCAAGATGCTTAACTTGAGAAGCTTCCCTGAGTTTATAAACATTCGCCTGATTTATTTGATGTTGGCCCTTCGCATTGGCGCCTAATGCATAAGTTGGATTATTCGGTATTGACCTTGCGTCGATGCTACTAACACCAGTGGCTTTTAACATTGCCATAGCCATGGCATAACCAGCATCATTTGTACCGGTGCCGCCTTCAGTCAACCACGTACCAATTGCAAGGCTCATGATCAAATCGTCATGACTATCTTTTGATGCCATTGGTTTATTACCGTTCCAAATAAAGGCCTGGAGTTGATCATAAAGCCTTTGAGAATAACACTTCAAAGTCTTATTACGGATTAATTCCTCTAATTTTGTAAGAATTTGTACTCGCGTCTTTTGGTTCGTAGGAAACCCGGGCAATTCATCTTGGTTAAGGGGAGTGTAGTTTAAAGCATCTCCTCGATGATTGTGATAGTATATTCTCGGATATCCTGTGTCCCTCAACTTAACATTGACGAAATATCCGAATGTGTTATTCTCGGGACACAACAAGGCATTGTTATATTTCTTTCCCCACTCGGCAAGAACATCAGCAAACTTTTCAGGTGGAATCTTACCCATGTATTCTGCAACAACTTCACAAGTCTTTTGATCAAGAACGTGAAACGAAGAATAATCTGCAGCATCTCCGCGGGCAACGTCTGCAGAGATAACATAGCTCTTTTCGAGGATGGGCTGTTCCCAAACCCAAATGTTTCTATCAAATCCAGTCTTCTCCAACGGTGGACGAATCATAGAACGAAGATCTTCTAAGTCTTCTGATTGCAGGAATGTGTCACCTGATGTGATGAAGTCACAAAGATACTCTTGACTAACTTTTCTCTTTGGAAGATTACGAGTCTCTTTAATAAACCAAGCTTCATCATGCTCAGGATGGACAGTCCACGGTAACCTTATCGGATTAAATTCGTTTGTTCCTGCTTCTGCTTCCACCCATAACCGATAATACAGACCACCAACACCATTAGGTGATGAAATAAGAATTGCATTACCACCTGTTGTCAACGTAGGATACAAACCTGTCCAGATCGTATCAAAGTCTCTAATGAATGCACACTCGTCAACGATCAATAGAGATAGAGATTCAGAACGACCGGCATCTTCAGATGTAGGAACTGCTTTGACTTGGGAACCATTACTAAAAGATATTTGTTGTTTTGAAGGTTCAAACTTCGGCATCAACAACCAAGTTGGAAGCGATTGTAGCATGACATGAACTTTTTTGATGAAGTTCTGTGCAGTAGCTAGTTTCGTTGCGATGACGAGGACATTCTTGTCTTTATAGAATATCGCTAACCAAGTTGCATATGCAGCTGAAATCGTAGATAAACCAAGCTGACGAGATTTTAGAACGATGTTAAAACGATTGTTTTGAAAATCATTTAAGCAATCTTCCTGAAAATCATAAAGATCAAAAGGAATTGTTCCTTTCAACGGATGCTGGATCTTGGCATATTTTCTGATAAAATACGCTGGGTCTTTACCACAACGTATTATCTCATTAACTTGTTGCTGTTTTGTCAGCAGTTTTTCTTGCATCCGTTCAACCTATCTCAAACATGACTTGCTTACGATAAAGCGCAGTTCTTTTTGGATTGTGTACTCCAAATCCCACTATTTCGACCGAATCTCCAGAACTAACTTCTTTCGTTTTCAATGCTTTTGAAGTTAAATCCTTATAAGACTTTTTGACGGCATCAATGACTGATTTAATGTTGCCAAGTGATAATTCTTCTTCTCGAATTTTCACCTGTAACATTTGTCTTTCTGATGCAAAATTAACAACAGTTTGATAGGTGACTGAAAGCATGTCTGGTCCTACCAACTTCATTTTAATAGAAAATGAATTTACGATTGGAGATGATGATCTCCCCCATGTTGTATCAATGGCTTGGCCTAAAGCGTTGTAATCTAATTCTGACATATCAGACAATAATCCTCAGTATCTAAATATTGAGATAAACTAAAACAGCATATTTACCGTAATCTTTTTTCTTCCACCAAGCTTTTCTTGAACCTGCTCTTTTGTTGGACGCCATCCTTCTTTCCAAAAGGGGAATCTTGGTCTAGCCCAAAAAGTCTCACAGCTTTCGCAACATTCAAACTCCCGATATGATTTTTCATCATCAACAGTTCTCATCAAATAATCGCAAACTGGACATGAAAGAGGGACTATTTGTCTCTCTTCAACGGGCTTAATCACATAGAAACCTTCACATTCTTTTATCAATCTATCATTCAAATACGGTTTCCATTCGTTCATACAAGCACCATCTTTGAATCCTTTTCGTTCTTTGTGATCTCTAAAATATGATCAGCAACGTCTTTAATTCCATCAACATGAGTAATGACCAAAATTAATCTAAAAAACTTCTTAAGGCTTGTCAATAGTCTATTGCAAGATTCTACCCCAGCATCATCTAGTGTTCCAAATCCTTCATCAATGATAAACATATCTGATTTTGACATTGAAGAAACATTGACTAATGCAACTCTTAATGCAATAGAAGCAATGGTCTTCTCCATTCCAGAACACAGCTCAATGATTCTCCTAGAATCTCCATAATTTATGTAGATCTCAGACGCGTCTGATTCATCATCATTTTCCATTTCAACAGAGAAATCAACAATTCCGTGTAAAATCTTGGATATCTCTGCATTGATCACAGGAAGCTGTGAACGAGTGATGATCAATGGAATTCCTTTCTTTGAAAAAGCTCCTGAGATGATCTCGTATGTCTTCATCGTCCTGAGTAGCTTGTCCCTTGATTCTTTCTCTGCATCGAGTTTCTCAAGCTCAGACATCAATCGACCACGTTGCGTAGCCAACATCATCCTTGCATCATCCCGCTCTTTGATTGACCTAGACAATGTTTCTATTTTTGATCTAAGAGAAACAACCTCTGAATTTTCATCATTTTTTAATGCCTCTTGTAGGTCAATTAACTTAAGCTCTGCATCATTTAGATTTGCAGTCAGCGTTTCACAATTTGAACGAATCTTCTCAATCTCTGTCTCTTTACGAGATATTTCAAGGTTCAATTTTGAAGACAACATCGTTGCCTTCTCTAACTTTGAGATCTTTGAAACCAAAGATTCTTTCTCAAGTTTGCTCAATGCATCGTTAAGGTCATTTAACTTCTTTAAAGTTGCCGAAGCCTTCTCGTTCTGTGTAACAATCTTGTCCTTATTCTGATGAGCATCCTTAATAAACTTACAAGTAGGATAGTCGTCTCCGCAGGGAACTTCATCTAGAATTTTTAACGATTTTTGTTGGATCTTTAACAACGTTGACTCTTTGTCATGAAGATGTTGCAATTCAAGAATTGACTTCTCTAATGAATCAATCGCAGATAACTTCTTCTTCAAACTGTCAATGTCATCAGAAGCTTCAACTTCCTCAACAATCTTTAGTTTATCTTTTAAAACGATGATCTCATCTTTAATAGTGTCAATCTTTGAACATGAATCATTGCATATCGTCTTTAGGCTCTTAACTTTTTGCTCGTGAAGCTGAACATCAATTACAGTCACAGGCTTATGACCCTTATGAGATGCCAACTCTGTTCTCAACCCAGAGACTTCATTTTGAGCATCCTGGGAAGACGATACCAGTTCATCGATCTTTTCGGATAAATCTAGGATCGTCTTGCCATGATTTAACTGAAGTTCATCCCAATTTCTATCGGGAAAGTTTTTCAGTTGCGCCTTAAATCCATTGAGATCCTTTGAAGACATGTCATACATCTTGTCGAAGATGTCTAGACCTAAGAACCTGGATAACGTTGCTCTTCTTCTAGTTGATCCTTGGTAAATAAATGCATTGATGTCACCCTGCGCAGACAAAGCGGTCAATGAAAAATCTTCGCTAGTACCAATGAGGTTTCTTATTGCCTTCTCTGTTCCAGTACGAAGATCATCACATAGGTCGTCAACCTCACCGTCATCCCTCATCCTATAGAAGTTGAGAGATGTTGATGCAGTTGTCACACCTTTTTTTGTAATTGATTTTGTTGTCTGTCTCTCAGTAATATAAACTTTGCTGTTGTGATCAAAAATTGCCCGAGCATAACAATAAGGTTTTCTGATGTTACAAACATGCAGGTTCTTTAGCGACCCTCTGTCAGTTGTGTTAAACAATGAATACATCATCGTACCAACAATCGAAGATTTTCCAGTACGATTTGGTCCAAAGATTCCAACGATTCCATTCAGCTTGGTGAAATCAATCTCATTCTCTTCACCATACGCAAAAGTATTGTCCCACTTCAAATGTCTTAAAGACCACTTAGAACCCTTAACATAATCATCAGTTGATGCAACAGCAGACATATACTTTTTGATCTGACTGGACATCGAGTCCCAATCAACATCGGTGTTACCATTCTCTTTACAATATGTCTGAATCAGACCCATGATGACATCAGGAGACGTTAGATCAGATTTTGCTATTGTTGTCGATCCAGTCTTGATTGTCTCATTAGATGCTCGATACTCTGATTTGAAGGTAACCTCTGTTGCTGCATAGGTCGTCTTTAAGGTCTCGTTCAAAAAGCTTACATCGTCCTGGCTCAATTCCATCTGGGACTTGATCCTGAACCTAGATTGCTTAGGGTACTTAGTGACTTCTTTTAGAAAGTCCTTTTGTGAACCGCCCCACTGGATCGTCACATACGGTTTTGAATTTGGTAGCTTCTTGAACTTGACATCCCAATCATTCTCATCATTGATATCCCACAAAAAGTAACCGTGATCCAACTCCTCGGCATAATTTTGTTGTATTGGGGTTCCTGGAAAACCTATCCACGGCTTCTTTTCGCCGCCAGATGTTTCTCTATATCCGAGATATTGCGTCTGGTGAATGTCACCGAGAAACACATAAGGATAATCCTTAAAAAATTCAACCTTCAATTGTGCTTCGTCAAGTTCCCATCCAGATTCAGTGACTGCGCCATGAACTGGGCCATGGTAACATGCGATGTTGATCTTACCAGGCTCCGGCTTCACGTCTTTCCACCCCTCTTCATCAAAGAGAGAATAGACGCACCAATTGAATCCAGGATGAAACTCATATACCCCGCTCTTCTTATAGAGATGAACCTTGGGGTTATTTAAGGCTGATACGATCGGAGACACTGCATCTTGTCTGGACAGGTTTACCAGATTTCCATCATGATTACCGAGTGTGAGGTGAACTTGAGCCACCCCGGCCATTGATTCCAACCACCACGTAAGGAAATCAATATATTCGGGAGAAATTCCGGTTGTCTTTGTATGGAAGATGTCACCACCTATGAAGATGTGATCGACCTTATTCTTCTTACAATCTTTAATGAATGCCGTGAATACTTCACGATACTCATCATGCCGAGAAAGAGACCGAATGTGGATGTCGGCCGTATGAGCAATTCGTACCATTGATCAATTAATGTACCACATTAACGGTTAGTGTTCAATAAGCTGTTAAAACTTAAAACTAGAAGAAACGAATTTATCCAGTTTGGTCAAGAACCTGTCTTCCCAGAATAAAGGTTTGGCCTCAGAAAGAGCTTTTTCGAACTCAGCCTTGGACATGTTTCCGGGATCTCCCCATGGTCTCACATCCACTACTACGACATCCACGTTGTATTCTTGTAGTTTCTTCACGATCCGTGGGGTTTTCTTCTGCCACATGTCACCATCGAGAGCCAAAGCAACAGGCGTTCCATGTAGAAGAATTTTGTTGAATACCTCATGTCGTTCATCAAGGTCTGACCCCAACAACGCAGTCGAATTCTCTGGACATTTGACCATGTCAAATGGTCCCTCGCAGAGAACCAACCGTTTGTTCCAATCCAAGTTGATCTCATTGAAGACCACAGGGTTCTTATCTACATCTGGGTTGTCATACTTTGGCTTCTTGTCTTTGTCCACTGCTCGAGCCACAAAGTAATTTAATTCACCGCTAGAATCAAAGGACGGCATGATGACCCTTCTCTTCCATCTCTGTTCATCAGAGACTCCAAACTTGAAGTACCAGGCATCACGGTCAGTCAATCCCCTAGAATAAACGTACCTCCATGCCGCCTTGACGTCTGGGTCCATCTCATTTGCCAGGGTCAACAATCGAAAATCCTTTGGCAACTCTATCTTCTGGATCTTCTCAACATCTGCGGTTACCAGATCCGACCTGCCACCTTGTCCAGTTAATTCCCGATATGCGTTCAGGTGTTCCTGTGTCCCATATTTCCGTAATAAAGGAGCAAGGCTCCGGGCCTTCCAACCGCATACCCAACAGTGGCACGCATCATCAGTTGTACGGATGGCCAACTTCTTTTTAGTCGGATCTGTCGGGGCGCAGATAGGACACCTGACATCGAAGTTGAGACCGTTTCCAGAGATTCGACCTCGACCAAAGATCGACTCATAAAACTTCAGCTTATCCGTGAGAGAATGGACCACGATACAACAGTAATCTATTGGTCAGTCATTTTTCAACTAATCTTGGATGCTAGCAGCCCGGGCAATCACATAGGAATCACACATGTCGCGAGAAGCATCAATAGGCTTACCATTCTTTTTTAGGGGCCATTGGACATGTTTGAGGTCATGTTCTGACATGTATTTAAAGACCTGTTCTTTTCCACTTATGCCGGCTATTGACGTCCGCTGCATCTTAATTCCACAGAGTTTTCTCGCGTGAGATGAAGAGATGTACTCAGGATCAACCTTGAATATCTCCCTTGAGATGTACGACACGATGCCGTTGAACCTCATGAGGGTAGTGATTGTCGCAGCAGAAGACATCCCTGCACGAAACCCCATGAGTGGCTCTTCTAGCGCCACGCGATATTCACCAGGAAACTTTTTGAATAACTCAGAGAGTTCGACGGCAGTAAGATCAGCTTTTTCCCACAACGTCTTACATTTCTTGAATTCGATTCTGTCTAGGTGAAGAACGTGTGATCCCTTATCATCAGGTTGAATGTCAGGATTGATGATGCAGACACCCGTCACCGACGTTGAAACATCCAATCCCAGAATTAATGATGACACACATTTATTGTTAACTCAGGATGCCTTTAGTAAAATCTTGTTAAAGTAGACCCATATCTTTTAATTCTATTTCCGTAAGCACTTTGTAGGTCAACCCATGGGTCGTGCACCATTCTTTTGCAGCCCTTACCTTCTTAATTACCGTAGGTTGATTTAACTTACGAGACGGTTTGATCTCTATCACAACCTTAGTTCCATCCTTGTACTCAACTTGGAAGTCTGGATAGTACTTGCGGACCTTTTTTGTCTTCTGATTAGAAATGTATTCTATAATGAGCTTTTCATAAGACCACGAAACAACATCAGGATTTTCATCCAAGTGTACCATGTACTTTTGTTCCCATCCTGAACGGTATTTACATTCACCTGCAATCGGAGAAGAGTAGGTACCCCTGTGATAATGACCCTTACGTTTTCTCTTCCGTTTATGAGGTTTCTTTGGAGGCATATTAAAAATCGTACTTAACTTTGAACAGCAACTTTTCTGAATGCTTTTTCATAATTGGTTGAGCAAGTTGAGTTTTCATTACAACGTTAAGATTGTCATCATGAAAATTTATTCCTGACACATATACGTAATCCATGTCAGTTTCATTCGGTTTTAATGATGAAGGTAACGATTTAAAAGATGGATTTGATGAAGAATTAAGATGATTTGCGGGTGCAACAGATTCTAATCGTAGGACATGAATGTTCTGCTCACCCTTAAAAGACATTTCATATTGATGTTTACCAAAGAAATAAAGATGAGGACTTTTAATCGCAATTATTCCTTCGTTGTAGAATATTGTTCCGACTGAATTCCACGTTGATGCTTTTGTGTCTGAATCTGCTCGATGAAGTGTTCCATTTCCATCATCTTTAATTGTAATTCCAACAGCCCCGCCGCTGCCGGACATCATAGAGTCCGATATGATAAAACTACCAGGCAAAATTCTAAGACCGTAATACAGGTTGCTAATGTCAAAGAAAACGACTTGGTTTGAAGATGAATCTTGCGTCCTTTGAAAAATAGCTAAAGGCGCTTTCTCTTGTAACCCTTGGTTAAAATTTCCGCTTTCAATCGATTTATTAATAGATCTTTGATAATTTGTAAATGAAGGACCGGCAGCTGCAGAAGGTTCCTCTGGGGTGAATCCTACTAATTCATTTGCAAACAAATTTGCATCTTCTATAGACTTTCCAGAATTAGAAGTTCCTTCAAAAGAAGTCTTAAATAGCATAGATGACGTTGACAACATATTATTAAGATCGATAAATCCGATTGTACGATTATTCAAGTCATCGACGTAGAGATTTTGTAACGGTTCATAATTCAAAAGATCATAATTTGGATAAAAGTTTCCATCGTCACAAGGAAGTATCATTAGATTTCTTTTTCTTATGAAGCTTTGATCATATAAAAAGTCGTTTGCAGATCTTACTGTTGTGGTTGTATCTAATGCAACACCGGTCAGATGATGTTGCCTAGGATTATGACCAGAAGAAAAATCTTTTAAAAAGTTTTCAGAGTTAATGTAATGACCACCAACTCCAAAAGATAAAGCAACGTTAAAAGGATCAGAAGTTGTACCGTCTACTTCTAGAAATGGAGTTTGTAATATTCCTCCATGATCTCCAACAAATCGCCTAATTGAAGAAGACTCTACAAAAAATGGAGGAACATAAAAGCAAACGCCTGAATCATAACCAACGTTTGATAATCCAGTTGAACTTGAAGCTGCGATATCAGCGTCGGTCACATAAAATTGTTTGATAGAAATATCATGTAATTCTGCTTTAAGAGGGTGATTAAATTGATAACGATCAGGTGCGTCTATTGACGTCGCTGGTTTTAACGTAATCAATCCATCTCTTTTTGCAGGATCTGCAGCAAAAAAACTTTTTAATTCATTGTTTCCTGAGTTTGTACCTTCATAATAATTTCCCAAGCACATAACATCAGGATTTGTTGGAGTCATCCCATTATCAGGATACACTTTTGGTGCAACTGTTCCAGAAAATATAGAAAATGTCCCTTTGTCAGCTCCGTCAATATTAAATGATCCAGTTCCTTGATTAATCAAGTTAGTGCCCCAACGGACGACTACATGATGCCAATGGTTCCATTTTAAAGAATTGTCTTCAGATAAAAAAACCAAATTTTTAGGATAAGAACCAAATGAAGCAACAGAAGGTGCTATATCTGAGCTATGACTTAATTGAAGCTGCAAGCGAAAGGCGTTTGGAAATCCATTTTCATCTTTTGATGATCCTGTTACTAAAGACAATGCGTAACTGGAAGATAGGTGAAATATCGTTGCAGCTTTAAAATGACCAGTAGAATCTAAGTTTTTATATCTTGGGTTTATATAAAAATCAAAACTAAATGCTCCGCTAAGTGCATATCTTCCAAATGAATATCCTTCATGAAGAATTCCATTATCATCATTTGGATAAAGCAAAACTGAAGAAGTAGGAACAGTAGAAGAAGAAAAGAAATTTAAACAATGATAATTTGAATATGCCCAATGTGCTGAAGGATAGGATGCGCGATAATAATCAGATAAATTTTCTTTAACAACAAGCTTCCTTAAGGTATTTGACGTGAAATTAAAAGAAGGCGTAAACCTGATCACATCTAAAGCTTTTTGTTTTTTCGCAGAAATACCTTGATCATTCGCAGCTTTCAAATAAGCGTTTAATTGATTAAAGATGTTAAAAGTTGTTTGAGAATTATTGTTTTTACTCTTGGCTATAGCTTTTATGTTCTCTAATGTAGAAGTTAAATCAGAATCGTCGTGTGTCGATTCTATAAATGAAGATAACGGTGCAACTTCTTTTTCTATATCAGATCTTCTAGCAAAAACAAAGACTGATCCTGTTACGCCGCTGGAACTAGAAGAATAATGTCTTGACGGATTTGTCGCGATTGTTACACTTTGAAAATCAGTCTGATTGACCTTAAATATAGACATTTAATTCCCAAGTAATTATACATCACTAAAAAGACAATGACATCTAAACTGCTTCTGAAAACACTAAAGGTAATTCTTCAACAATTCCAATTAATCTTGGAGATAAAACCTTAATAAAGTTTTCAACAAATTCGTCTTGAACCATTCCCGAATCTTCCATACATGAATGAAGAAGCTCATGTAGTAATAGCTCTTTTTTGTGATCGCTTTGTAGTCTATCTCTAACTAAAATTAGTTGATCATCATAATCAATAAAACTTTTTATTTCTGGGTCTTGTACGCCTTTTTGCGAAAGAACTAAATCAAAAGTAGCATCATCTACTGATGCTATCGAATAAACTCTATTTCCCACTTTTATAGCGCTCGATTTCATTTTTAAAATTTTCTCCTAGATCTTTTATCATTAATTTAATTTCTTTATCACCCAAAAGTTCATAACTTATTCCAAAAGAATTTAAGGCTTCTTTTACTAGATTCAACTTTTCTTTCACTGATTCTAATTGTTGAATTTGTGTTGGCTTAATTTCAAATATCTTAACAGCGCCATTAACATACTCTACTTTGAAATCTGGTATTGCTCTTCTACCATCTTTTAATCTAACGATCTCTGGCTCATATTGATATGATACTACTTCTTCGCAATCATCCCACCACATCATTGCAGCAAGTTCCCAAGAAGACTTAAATTTAACAGAAGATGATTTTTTACAATCATACGTTCCGTTTAAATGTCCTGTTTTGTATCCAGAAACTCCGCTTATAACTCTTTCAATTGCTGCTTTTGAATATTTTTCTCTTTGTTCTTGCGTCATTAAATCTTTTGTTTTTCCGAACATCGGATTTTTTTTTCCATAATTGGAACGCATTCCTGACTCAAATTGTCTTTTTTGAATTTTTGAAATTTTTCTTCCTGCGTTTAAAAGCCTCTCGTCTGTCTTAGTTGTAAGACCATTATTCCAAGCTTTCTTACCACACATCCCATTTTCTTTACCATACATAGGGTTTCTAGACCCTGAAAAAGCACAGTTTTTTGAGCAGAATCTAACGTGCCTTTTTATAAAATCTTTTTGAAATTCTTTTCCACAACCTTCGCAGATTTTTGATATTATCTTAGAATCTCTTTCGTATTTATGATGATAAAAGCAATCAGAAGAGCAGTACTTCGCTTTTTTTTCATAAGACTTAGTTGCTTCAAAAGCTTTACTGCAATTTAGGCATTGCTTTGTAATGCTACTCGTTAAAGATTTTGAAATTGAAATTTTCATGCAATCTTGGTTGCATGTCTTTTTTTCTCTAAATCTGTAAGGAACAACAAATTGTTTGTTACAAACAACACAGATATTCGTTACTATTTTCTTTCTAGACAAGAAATAACATTCCTTACAACAAAACGTTTTTTTCTTTACTGAAAGAAAATCAATTTTGCAATTCTTACAATTATAGCTTGATTGTTTCATCAAGCTATAACTATAACGTGATATTACTTTGTGTAACTTCTTGACTTCTTTTTCGCAAAGTCTAATCGAACTCTAAATGTTAAGTCCCGCTCCGGACTCTTTTCAACTGGTCTACTTAGCTTAGCTACGGCTAGAAGATTGTCATTGGCATCATACAAACCTATTGAGGTTACGAATGTAAATGTCTGTTGTGTGTCTTCGCTTCCTGGTTCTATTACTACTATTCTATTATTAGAGTCAGTGAATGTTGGATTTGATGAGTAGTTGAATTCATCAGCAGATGCACGACAGAATATCAAAGTGCTATTAATGTTTGTTGTGTTCTGAAATGTTATGGCAGTTTGTGAACCAGAACTAAATCTTGTAGCGCAGATGTTATCAACGATGTTGTCGATCGACCCTGAAACAATAAAATCAGGAATAAACTTTGATTTTCCTGATGTTTCGGTACCAGATGCCCCTAAAACAGTAAAACCGGTTGGGGTCATGGCGTCGATTGTTCCTGACACAAATTGGCTTGAAGAGGTGATCTTTTCGAGATCAAGAACTGCGATACCACGATCGTAGAACAATAGTCCTACTGTTCTATTTGTGTCAGCGGCGTCAACGATATTTCCTAATTGTCCTCCAAATTCCGTAAGTTTTGAAGTTGAAGCGCCGATGTCAGTGTATATGGAGACTCCAGTTTCTGAAGTTTTGTAAAGGTTAGGGATGTTTGTCCCGCCGTCATATCTTGATAATGAAGCTGTCTGGAAGAATCTCATTGCAAAAGATTCCCGTTTAATTTGATCTCTTGAGAACAATCTCTTAAATGCAATAAAAAAAGCTGCATCGATTTGGTCATTTGGAGAAGCAGAACCATACGGAGCGATGAATTGTGAATCTGCATCGCCTAACAGAAGTTGAGAAAATTGTCTATAATTGTCCATTTTTTCCCTCATCATTAATGACGATGATGGAAAGACTTCTTTTCCTACTGAATCTACAGAAGCTAGAGATGATGAAATTACGTCTGAGTTTTGATATAACCCTACAGTACAATCAAACACAGGGTTTGCTGTTTGAAGAGTAAAATCTTGATCATAAATGGTTTGAAACAACGATGAAGTAATTCCAGGACCGATACCACCAGTTACGAAAACTTGATATTTTCTTCTTGATGTTGAACCGCTTATATCTTCTTGAATTACGTCAATGAGCTGACTTAAAAAAGAACGAGCTGTTTTGATGTCTGATGGTTCTAGGTTCTTAAACGTTGCCATGTAATTTTACTTCTTAATTTGAACTGCTATATCTTTTACGGCACCGGACTGCATTCCAGTTACCCTAACATAACTCTTAATAGTATCACGAGTTGTTCCCGTTCCATAAACATCAAACACCGTTTGTGTTAATGATTTAGAATTAATTTTAAAGCTTAGAGATGAGCCTAAACTACTTGTTCTTCCTGAACTTGTTAATGTGTAGTATGCTCTTTGCTGATTGTCAATGTTATTTGGAGTTTTGGACCCGTTATCGATGACCAAGAAAAGATTTGGTACATCTACTAAAAATGTTTGATCTCGTAACTCTACGTCAATAGACGTTTCATTTAACAATGTTTGCTCAAACAGCAATGCTGAAGACGTTTGTCTTCCAGTCCCAGTTGTTGTATAAACAGTGACTACTTCATTTGATGAAGCGTTGTCACCACTAAAGTTAAACCGTGGAAGACGAATTAAATTGGAGTTTGAAACGCTAATCAATTTATATTTTTGAGCGTGCGCTTGATTTGTAAGAGCCTCAAATATTGGAGTGTTCTTTTCAATCTTTTCTCTTCCGACCGATCTTCCATATTTTGAAATAATCGCGTAATTGACTTCATCATCTCCCAACGCAAATTTAAACAGAGTAAAATCCCCGTTGTTTCTAGAAAGAAACTGTCTTCCAGTATCAGTAAGGACTGCATCTAAAATTATATTATTAGTACTATGATCTAAAAAACCCATGATAACTCAACTAAAAAATCTTACATGTAACTATTAGACAAGTAAATTTTAAGGTTAGCTTTTTAAATTAAAATTGTTCGAAGACACCTTTGATTTAGCTTTTACAGTACGAAGGTCATTGATGTTTATATTCAATTGACAACTTTTTTGATTTTCTATGTTAATAAAGTTCATTTTATAACTAGAACCAAATTTAGACGAATTTAGAACATTCGTTAATTGTTCTGACCCATTTATTACATTATAACAGTCTGGACTAAAATAAACGTGCATTGTTTTTTTATTGGATGTTTTTATCGTATCTATAAAAAGATCCTGCTGCACATATAGATTCGGATATTGTTTAGGGCAATTTGCAACTGAAACTAGTTTAATTTCAATTTTGTTTTTATAAGCATCAAAAGAAACTTTAAATTGTTCTGAATAGTTTGATGTTAATCCATGAGCATCTATCGCAGCAACTGCATATATGTACTCGGATTTTTTTAAAAAATCGTCATCATAATAACTGCACTCTGGGTATAGAGTTTTCTCTATTAAGCTCTGGTTTATCGTTTCTTCTAAATCTGGGAAAACTACTGATCCATCAGCAAAATCAAAAACCTTTATTAACTCAAAAGGTTCATTTATTTTTTTCCTTCTAAAAATTTGAAATTTCTTTATATCCATTTGAGGGTTTATTGGAAAAGACCAATAAATCATTAATGATCCTCTTATTCCAGTATTGGGATAAGGTTTATTGCTGTTTGGATCAAACATTGCAGTAGAAGGATTAACTCTGTCATAGTTCCAAACAAACTTTACATTAGTTGGTGGAGGAGGACCTAAGTTTTCAGTGGTTTCTACATATGATGATACTGGTTTTGAACTAATCAAGCTACTGATCATTGATGTATTTGCACTAGAATTTTCTATCGCTGGGAAACTTATGTTAACGATAGATTTTACCTTATAGAGGTAAACAGTCCCATACCTTACGTTAAGATCTAAAAAGCTAGACGTTCCTCCATTTTCTATGATTATCGGTTCATGATTTTTTTGTGTGCCATCTGAAAATAATTCAACTTTTTCAATAACATAACCTGCCAAATAAACGTTGACGGGGGATGATACGTCTACATTGTTTGTAGTTATCTTATAGTAGGGTACACTTGGTTTAAATTCGTCTTCAGTTAAATCAAAATTTCCATTTGATCTAATCAAAGACTTTGCAGTTTTATTTACTTTTTCAAGAGCTTGTTTATGAACATTTAATGTTGAATTTGAACCTTGTGAAGTAAGATCGAATAAAACGTTATTATTGATTTGCGAATAAAAGTTTAACCCTTTTATTTTTTCGAAATAAAGATTTAAGTTCTTTTTCCCTTCTCCACTTCTAAAAACAGTGCCTTTCATCAACTCTTGCTGATTAAAAATATTTGAAACTACGTTTATGTTTGATGATCCAATAGAATTTTTTATATTTTGATAACTGTTGACAGAGACGCCATCTTTTTTAGTATTAGAATCTACTGTTATTTTGCTTGATTCTTTAAAAATATCTCCGGCATTCTTATCGATGTTTCCGTTGCTAAAATTTAAAGAAGTAAAATAATTTGATGAAAACTTTTGTTCATCAACAATTTTGCTAAAGTTTTTTGTGATTAAATCTTTAATTGCAGAATATGGAATAGAAGGCCTTTTGAATGTAATTTTCACATATCTTGGAAATTTTTTCTCTGCATAATCGAGGTATTTTTCGGCTATTTCAGAACCTGTTTTACTTATAATATCTTGAGAAATATTCATGCTTTTTATAGCATCATCTGTCAAAATATCTTTGTCTTTTATGCACTCATTTGTAACATAGTACTTATACACAAACTCAGTTTTTAAGTTTGTAACTTCAGGTACGTCAGCAGTATAAATGATTCTTGAAGGAATTGATTTGACGCCCACTTCGACCTACTTTCTATATACGTTTTTAGTTGTGTTAGAAACTAAGTTAGCCTTAATTGTTGTTTCAAAAGAACTTGCTGATTTTTTTACAGATAGAGGTAGAACGTATTCTTCAGCATGAGTTTCGATAGATATAAAAAAATTCTCTAAAGATGTGTCGTTAGGAGATTTATCCGAATCGACATATTCATTTTTTGTATTGTTGTATTGTATAAACTTTTCTTGCTTTAAAAGAAAGTCAAACTTTTGTGCTCCTAATGTCGTCGAAATCGTTTTTTCATAATCTACTTGAAACTCTGGATCAAATATTATATTAAAAACTCTATCAAACTTTTTTGGTTGCAATATTTTAGAAATATATGCATCTGGGTTCTGAAATATTTCACTTGCTGCATTAACGCTTCTTGGAAATGACAACATACCAACATTCGAACTTGCGCTAGCTTTAAAAAATTTTGTGTTATTTTGATTAGAGCTTATAGAAGTTGTATTTGTAGATGAAGAAACCTGATTTGAATATAGGTTCTTTCCTCCGACACCTAAAACGTTTGAAATAGATTTTGAAACGTTATTAGAGTTTTTAATTTTTCGATTTTCTAAAACGTTGAAGGTTTTATTAATTTTTTCTTTTAACGTTTCATCATTCATTAATCCCAATAACGCTTCAACTTCCCTTGAGTCTAAATTAAAATTCACGTCGTTAAACGTCATACCCGTTACAATTTTGAGATAATTTTCAAGTAAAAAACTAGTTACGTGATTTTCAATTATTTCGTTTTTTTCATCTCTAGATAAGAAAGAGTATTCTGCACCAAAAGCGTTGCTTTTATCATCCCAGTATTCAGGATTTCCAGTGTCTATTGACTTTATATCAGTAAACAATGAATAATTTCTTGTTGGAACTGCTTTAAAGATTTCATGATAATCTGAATTTCTTGTTCTGCGGAGGCTGCCATAATTTCTGATTGGGAACCTCGATGCTTCAAATAAAAATATTTTTGGTCGATAGATAATATCGCCGTTTAAAAGGTCTGTTTTATAAACACAGACTTTAAAAATATCATCATGTTTACTGTTTTTTGTATTTCTAGAAGAAGTTTTTAATAGTCTTTCAAACAAGCCTTGCGGAATTCCAACTGATAAAATCTTTTTATTATAACCTTTTTTTGTAGTAAACTCTTTATTGTCCTTGAACAATAATTCAAAGTTTTCTGTCATTTTTGGATAATAAGAAATGTTTTCTATGTAATTTGTAAAAAGGTCTTCTTCTTCTGGTTCCTTGTCGTCATCTGAAAAACTTTTAAAAGATTGAAATGTATCTTCGACCGTAGATAACATCAACATTAACTGAGGTTCTTTAAGAACTAAAGATAACTTTTTTGCATCATTGTTAAGATATCTTAACAAGTACCCTATCGCTTCTGAACTAAACTTTTTTATAGCAGAATCTATTGTCTTGATATTTGAGCTTAAAACGTCAAGTGTGTTTAATACACCAAATGATACATTTAGTAATGTTTTTAACTCTTTCTGAATATAAGAACTTATTTGTTTTTTGATTATACTCTTTGGAGTACTTTCAACGTTAACATATAAAACTAAACCGTATTTTGCAAAACCTAAAATATTTAAAGCATTTGTACCGACAGCATCATTCCCTCCAGCCTGAATAGACTCGCCGCCTGTTGTGTCATCGATGGAAATTGACACAACTGTATTATCTGAAAACGATGATATCATTCTACAAATACCATTAAAAAATAGCAACATCATTGTATCAACACTAACTTGTTGAAATTTTGAATTTGAGCCACCTTTACATGCATATTTGACATATGCATCTTTAAATTCTTTCATGATTTTTGCTAAATCTTTAATAAAAGAATTTGAACGAATAACTTGACCTAGATACTGAGCATTATCAAATTTGCAAGGAACATAAGATTCCCAAGGCGCAGCTTTTGCATTTTCATACATACCACGCAAGTTTTTTGTAATTTCAACTAGCGCTGCATCAGTAGACATAGAAGAATAAACGTTAAACTGATTTTTTATGTATTCATCAAGATTATGTTTGAGCGTATCTATTTTGCTTTCTACATCTTGATTTTTCTCAAATCCTCCGGAACGCAGAGTATTAAATAATGCTTTATCAATTTCAACATCTTCTCCAGATTTAGCAATGTCATTTATTAGAAAAAATAGTAATGATCTAACTGAGCGACCAAAATCATTTTCTTGAGCAGCTAATGAAAACATAGCTGCAACTCCTCTGTCTGATTGCTTGAAGAAATATATGCCCGTAGAATCGTTAGGATTAAATTGATAAATTTTTGACATCCCGTTTTCATCTACGATATACGACATAACGTTTTCAAAAAACGCTACTGGATCAAGCGAAACTACTTCTGGTTTTTGTGATTGTTCGTTTGCGTCTTGTTGTTGTGCAACAAACGCAGAATCGTCGGTCGGCAAAAGACCAAAGTTTGACATGATATCAAAAAAGTTATTGTCTAGACGGCTTAACAATCTTTGAAAATTGTCTATTCTTTCTATGTTGATTGTTTGACCAACAACATTAGTGAATATCGTTTCAGCATCAAAAAAATATTTTGAGCCCACTACCAATTCATTACTAATATGAATTGGCTCTTTTTCTTCTAAATTAAGAACTGCACGATTTTGATTCGATAAATCTCTAGAATAGCATAAATCCATCAAGCTAGAATTGACAGCTGTAAAATCTGGAGACTTTTGAAAAATATCTTTATTTGCTGGATATATTCCAAACACACTATCAAAGAAATTTTTTGATGTTATTGGAGACGTGCCAGGACCCCTAAACGTTTTTAATGCTTGAGATTCTGAGTCAAAACATAATGAATGTCTAAGCTCTTTTGTTATTAAATGAAATATTAAAGCGGTTTTAGATTCATCATCTTTTATCATGTTTAAAAGATAATCAATGCTTCCCATTGCTTTATTAATAGAACCAATTGATGAAGCCATAGATGAATTAATCACGCCCATGTTTAGCCCCATGTCTGGTTGAGATGAATTTTGAACAACAGGTTGTGTCGAAGGAGAAATATTAATATTTCCTATTGCGGTCTTGAACTTTTCTAGATCAAGTCTAAAAAATCCATCATTTGGTAAAGTTGAAAAATTATCATCTGTATTTTTTTGATTATTTTCATTTAGCAAATTTTTTGAATGAGAAAATAATAAATTTCTTAATTCATGTATCGCAAGAATCCAAAGTTTTGATGATGAGTATTTTAATGATGCATTTTGAGGTAGCGTTTTTATATCAGATAAAATAACATCTAAATTTAATTTTTCAGGAAGATTTTTAGCTATAGAAGATAAATTAATTTTTTTTGTTTTATGACTATCATCATTAAAAGATTTTTCTACAAATTCAACAGGAGAAAATTCATAAATTTTATTATGTAAATTTAAATTCGTGCCAGCCAAAGACAACATTTTTAAAAGACTGTTCAGCATAGACAGCTTTTCACGAAGATTTGTTATTTCTTTTTTAAATTGATGATTTTTGTTCTTTACAAACTCTTTATCATCCAAATCTTTTAATAATTTTCTCGATGAAGAATCTATTTGTTTTAACGATTCTATATAAACATCAAATAAGTCACCATTTTCTGTTTTGTTTCCAAACTCGTCGTATAAAGGGTTAAATGATGAAATTGCTAATATTTCAGGTCTTTCCTCAGAAACATTAGAAAGTTCTTCATACTGAGTTATCGTTCTTCTGTTTGAAGATTTTGTTCTTATTGATGAATCAACAGTAATCGTTGTATCATCATTGCTCAAAACAGGGTTCGGAGTTAACGGTAAAATATTTAGATTTTTTATTGGTTGAACCTGCATGTTTCCAGATTTAAGAGAAACACCATTATTCGTTCTTGGGTACTTTATCATTTTTAAATCTCTTATTCTACCGAGTGAACTAATAATTCATTTGAAATTGAAATTTGTCCTGAAGAAAAATCATTATAAACTGGTACTAGAATAAATCTAATATTGCCTATATCATGTTGCGTCAATGAATATGTAACATTCAAAGATCCATCTACTAAACAGTGCGTTTTTCCTATGATTTTTCTGATTCCATCAATTTCTCTTAAAATTACAATATGATCAACGAACTCACGATTTCCTGAAATTTTCCAACTTAAAAAAACATCTTTATCATTAATCAACGAGACATTAAAGCTTTCAATTAGCGGTTTATTAGATATCAACGATGCATCTACATGATATGAAGTTCCAATAAACCCGTATAGAAGATCGTCTTTTGGATCTAAATCGTTGCTAATAACGTTGCTAGAAACAATGTTTCCTCTAGTCAAAGTTAGAGGATGCAAATGTTTTCTTTGATTGATGTTATACCGTTTTCTTGTTTCAAGATCAATTTTTTCTTGTTTTTGAGAAATAACTGTAGCTGGATCTCTAACTAATGGATAAATTACGTATTTGTATTTGTCAAATTGTGATAATGGCTTTGAAGAATATTTTGCTGCTTCTTGAGAGTCTATAAACGTGGAATTATTTGCGATTATTCCCATGTTTTCTACATCACCTGTCGTAATATTGTATCGAACTATATTAAATGCAATAAACTTGTCGTATTTTGCATTTCTTGATTTCAGATCTTCTAAACTGTAGTTCGAACTCATTTGAGACAATAACGAACTTAAAGTTCCAATTTGATCTTGAATCAAGTTTGCATTAACTGAAAATTGAACATCAGTTGACAATCGAGTTTCAGCAATTCTAATGTCAAAAGGATTTCCAGAAAATGGAACATATTCAATTAACGTTGTGTATGAAGATTGAGTTTCAATTCCATTTTTTTCAATTATTTTTGTGGTTAATTCGTAAGTATGATAAGGAATTAAGTTTTTAGTGATGTTTAAAGTTGATGAAAAATCTTTAGATGAAAAATTAAAAACATCTTCAGCTATGCTATAACTTTTTTGCTTGTTTGTAACGTCTCTTATCAAGAGTCTTGCTGAAACAACGTTTGAAAATGTGTTATATGCAATTACTTCAATTCCTTGTTCAGATAATAAAGGAATTATTATCATTTTTTTTATAAAATTAGTCTTATTGTCATTAACAACTACATCAGAAAAATTTGAAGACATTGAATTTGGAGAATATTTGTTGTATGCAACTACTCTATAAATCGCGCTTTCATTATTTAAGTTAACGTATTTATAGCATCCTAGGCCATTGGATTTGCTTAAATTAATTTGATCAATTAATCTATAAGTTGTATTAACGTCATTATTACTAATTGATAAAGCTCTTTTATAGATTTTTATGCCACTAGACTTATCATCATTTTGCTTTATTTGTAAAGTAATATTAGAAGCTGTTTTTGATGCAAAAATAGATGGAGCAGAAGTTGGCACAAAGTAATTTTTTATGTGTTCAGATACGTTCAAATCTTTTTCAACTATCTCTAAAGGTAAAAGATTTTTTGAAGTTACATCGGATCTCGAAGATTGATCGACGTTGCCAATAAACGCGTTTGAAGATTGTAATAGTTCAAACTTTACGTTCAACACGTCATAATCCATGTTTTTAATAGAAATTTTTGTTTTTATCGTAATAGTATCATCAAAAATTTGCCCAACTGAAGTAACATATTGTTGATTTTTATTCTTAAGTTGTCCTTGAAACAAGTACGAATTAACTAAATTTGTTATTGGACTTCCAATATATTCAGGATATGTATTTTTTCTTATTAAACCTGATAAATTATCATAAGTACTAATGCTTCTATTTGTAACTTCTGTTACAACAGAAGGTTGTAATGATTTTTTAATCAAATTTAATCTTTCACTTTTTGCATCAATTTTTAAATCAGATTTAACGTTTAAATTAGTACCAATAAATGTTGAATGCCCAATGTCTTGTGTAACGATAGAAGAAGCATTAGATTCATTTTGATTTTTTTCTTCTAATTTAGAAACTATAATCTTTGTTTTTTGAAATCCTACGTTGTCTAACGGCAAATTTGCTTTTATGTAAGCTAAAACATGATTATTAATCTTTGAAGTTATATCACCTTGCTTATATGCTACTAATGATTCTTTTTCATTTAAATTGATATTATTAATCTTCGTTCTATGCGTAAGGATGTTGTCAATTAAATTGTTTGTATTCAACATTCCTAATTTTCTAGAAGTTAAAATCACGGGACGACTTTTATTTTTTGTTTTTATTGTAATTGCAACAGAATAAGTTTTTTCTTGTATTGCTTTTACTTGAGAAAGTTTATAAGTAAACTCAAATTGAAGTTCGTCACCAGAATATTGAGCCCTTGAATCAGGCGTACTTTGTGTAACATTAACTAAAGTAGCAAAATTATTGTCTACTTGTAATATGCTATTTTCTCGTGATTTATTATTGAAGTACACGTAATCACCTATTCAAAAACAATAGTAAATAATCTAACAAAAGTTTGTGTTCCATTGTCATCAACTAAAACTTTTCCTATAAAAAAAGCCTGTTTATTTAAGTTGTCATAACGATAAACACCATAATCAACGATGTCAAGCTTTTTTATATCAGAATCATTAATTTCAAAAAACTGTGAAACTAATTTATTGTTTAAAGATGTCGGATCAAATGTAACAGTTTTCTTGTACCCCATTTTTTCTATGGTTTCAAGATCATCTTCAAGTTCAACATTCGTATATTCGTCATATTCTCCAAATCTAGCATAATTACCGATTTTATTACTTTCAATTATTTCTAAATTTGATTTATCAATAAGGTCATCATTCATCTTATTGATAGGCGGTAAGTAATTAAAATTCAACGATTTACTAAATAGTTTATCGTTAAAAAGACTGGGTAAATCATTTACAGATCTTGTTTGTAATGAATCATCCTTAATGGGATTATTATCAGATATCATAAAGTCTACATCTGATGTCCCAGTTCCAAATCCTTCATCTTCAAAGATAAAATCTCGTGTTGCTAACACATATAAATTTTTAAAATTATCAATTGATGATTTTAATAAGCTTGTTGAAGTAGACGCAAATTGTGAACCGGTTAAATACTCTACATTTTCTCTTGCAGAACCTACAAATTCGTCCTTGAACTTATATGTCGAAATTTTACCGCTAGATAGATTTACATCTTTATTGTTTTTAAAAGGTTTGAGTTTACCTGAATCATCAGCCTCAAAAGTTATTTGATCTTGAGGAAGATGACACTGTTCAAAATATAATCTAGTCGTTGCATCAGAAGAACCACTCACGACATCAGGATCATAAAATGTAGAACCATCAGTAAAGCTCACATATTCTATTTTGAGTTTACCATCAGCCATTTGTCGTCTACCTTCTAAGGTGACGATGGTGTCCATTATTCTTGTTCTACTATCTAAGATCCCGCTCATGGCAATATCAAATATGCATTTCTAAGAATATTCTACCCTTAGTTTTATAAAATCTTAGATGCTAGTGTTGCTAATGGACTTCTTTCTCCCTTTAGCAAGGTGACGTGAGCAGCAATTGGATATTCCTTAAATTTTTCAATTGCATAAGTAAGACCATTTGTATAAGCGTCGACATCAACGTTGTCAATCTGTTCAATGTCTCCGGTAAGAACTATCTTTGTTCCCTCGCCTACTCTTGTGACAATCGTCTTTAGCTCGTGCATCGAAAGGTTCTGGGCTTCATCAATGATGATATATGCGTTTGGAATCGATCTGCCTCTGATGAATGAAATTGCCTCAATCTCAATCAATCCTCTCTGCTGCATTAGCTCCAGATAAGGATCAGATGACATTAGATTATCTTTCGATTTACGACCTGGTTTCTTACCATTAATACCCAAAAGAAAATCTAGATTGTCTTTGACAGGCGCTATCCATGGTTCCATCTTCTCCTCCAAAGTACCTGGAAGATAACCAATGTCCTTTCCTACCGGTTGGACTGGACGAGACACTATCAGCTTCTGGTAATTCGATTGTGCACCAATCGTGTTCAACTGTTCCAACCCTGCAGCAATTGCCAGCAATGTCTTTCCACAACCTGCCTTACCTATCATCGATAACAGCTTGACATTCTCATCCATCAAAAGATCGAGAGAAAAATGTTGTTCCTTATTCCTAGGACGAAGACCAAAGACACTTTCTATCTTTGCCAATGATTTCAATGAACCATCTTCATATGCCCTAGACATCGCAGACTTTATTGTGTTGCCTTGATCGTCGACTGTTTTAAGGATGACTATTTGGTTTGGAAAAACTTGTTCTTGGGTAACATTTTGTGTCTTGACTTCACCATTCCTATAAAATGAATCAACGACATCCTCAGTGGTGTGTATTAACTTAACCCCACGATACAACTCATCAATGTCAGAAGAAACCCTCATGCTGAGGTAGTCCTGGCACTTCAGACCCATGGCATCACATTTCACTCGAATGTTAATGTCTTTGGAAACCAAGACAAGATTCTCATCTTTATATGATAACATGAAACCAATGATCATGTTGTCAACACTCGAACTTACGGATAATTCTTTTGGTAACAGCGTTGCAGGATCTTGAGGAGAAGGAACAATTCTAATAATTCCACCACTTCTAGTTTTTACTCCATCATGGAAACTACCATCAACACGCATTGCGTCTAAGGCTCTGCTTACTTGTCTAGCATTTCTACCAACATCATCATTTCTAGTCTTATGTTTATCCAGCTCTTCCAAAACTAGAATTGGAATCAACAAGTTATTGTCTTCGAAACTGTTGATAGAGTCTGGGTCACTTAGCAAAACGTTTGTGTCTAGAACATAAGTCTTTGTCATGTTGTTATTTCTATATGAACAATGGTAATTTCATTACATAAATTATAAACTAATCCTTAAGATCTAACGAAATGAAATTACCCGTAATTAATAACATCAAATGTTTTGAAGCTCATTCTACCCATAAGGTTAACTGCCAGAAGAAAAGCTGCCGACATTATATCAATAATTCCGACAGCTTTAATTGCGTTGTTATCGCTTCTCAAAACGGACCTTATACACTTCAAAAAATTGGAAAAATCTACGGATTAACAAGAATGAGAATTTGTCAGATCGAAAAGAGTATCATTCAAAAAATAAAGAATTCGATTCTAATTTAATTTCAATTCTTTTTCTTTGATTTTTTCTTAGAAAAACCAAGAGTTGTTTCTGCAACTGAAGATACTTCAACTACAGTTTCTTCAGTTGAAACTGTTTCAGAAGCTAATACTTCTTCAACTTTCAACTCTTCTGCAACTTCATTTATTACTTCTTGTACCAATGGTTCTTCCACCGCAGGTTGTTCGACCTTAGATTCTTGAACAGGTTCAACATGTTGTTTGACTTGCTCCTGTCTAATCTCTGATACAACCTTTTGTTTGCTGGCGAATACTACCTTCGGTAGTTCATGTTCAACAACTTCTTTTGAAGAAACCAACTTTCCTGTTTTATCAAGTTGTGTGTGAGAAGTTGTTGGGTCTAGTTTACGTTCGTGAATATTTGCTAAAATTGCTCTTCTTGGTGCGGGCATTGTTACCTCATATGAAAATGGGATACATGATATATGTATCCCATCGTAAAAAAACGACCAATTTTAAGGATTTCAGTCCTTCTTCTTAGTCTTATCAAATGTAATTGTAAGCTTGACAAGATCTCCGGCCTTTGTCTTCAGCTCGCGAAGACCCTTGCGAACTCGAACACCAGCTGCGGCTGTGCCCTTTGCATTCTTTGCAACATCATGCTCAAGTGCCTCGACGAGTGCCTTAAGATCTGCCCACTTAGCTAAAACTTCATTTTCAGACATGTTTTATATCCTCCTCGTGAAAATATAGGTCTCACGATTCAGGAGTAAAATTATGTCACAATAAAATCAGGTGGAAACATATTTCGATTCATCTTATAGAAACGATCCCAGTCACCATCTAGGATATAAGACTCAGCGTGATCACTTTCATTTCTAATAGATCTACCTAACGATTGAATGACAGATTTGGAAGTCATATAAGGATACCAGAATCGATTCTTTTCCATTCTCTTTTTAACAACAAGATCGCCAAGATAAGGAAATGGAACCTTACAAATTATTTGAAATCTACTGTTATCATCGAACAGATCAACACCTTCCATCATAGAAGGACTCAGTAGAACTGTTGCATCTTTTGACTCAAGATGAAACTTTAACATTTGATCTCTGTTCGTAGAATCATGCATCAATAATCTTGGTAATTCTAGTGTGTCATTGATGTATTTGGCCACTTTATAATTTGAACAGTGAATTATGCCTTTGTCTTTTGAATGTTTTTCTAAGAGCATCCTGACTGCCTCTGCCATGGCTGGTAGAGTGTTGTCGATGTTGTTCTTAGACATAGATCCAACTGGAATGAAATGAATCGGCCTGTTTTCTACAGGAAATGGAGATTGAATGTTTAGATAAGCAGCTGCAGATTGAACAATTCCAAGAGATTCAAAAAAGATATCTTTGTTGACTATCGTAGCAGACATCAACAAAACCCTTCCACCGTTCTTAAAAAATACATCATGACTGTATGGTGAAACATCAATGGGTTTAAATTCGAATTTTTTTCCGGCCTTCTTGTTGTCAGGAAGGGGATACACGACATTTAGGATCCAGTTATCAGGCTTATAAACATCAAGGAACCTATCAATCTTGCAGACATGTTTGTCAAGCATCTCATACTGTTTTGAGAATGAACCATATCCTTCAATGTCACCGCTAAGCTTGGCCAGCGATTTCTCAAGTTCCTTCATGTATTTACTTGCAGCCTTAGCGTAGGTCTTCTTGATCCAGTCATGAATAGACTCTTGATCGAAGTTTTTTGGCATCTTACATTTCAAAACGTCTCGAGCAAACTTTTCAGAAAATGTAACTTCAATAAATTTCCCAAGCTCTGATTCAGTGTTGTGTGCCTCATCAACTACCAATAATGCTCTAGGTTCAAGCTTCCCTGCATACATTGTCTCTGCTAGAAAATAAGAAAAATTAGTTACTGAGACTGACGAATCTATGAACTCCTGCTTCTCTAACCCATAAGGACATTGGGTTTTGCATTGCTTCTGAAATTCAGATCCGTTTAAATGTTTTGCTAGCTTGCTAAGAATCCTTCTAGATTCTGCACAGTTTTGATCAGAATAGAAAGAACATTGATAATTTGAACTGGACTTAATTGACCGCAACAGGGGAGTTTTGTCTTTTCCTCCCCCGAAATCACGAAGGTACTGTTCCTGCAAGATCTTTTGAGTTGTGATAACATATGCACCGGTCATCAAGTCACCATCCTTATTCCTCAATGGAGGAGCATGTGACTCAAGATACCTGGCTATCGTTATTCCAATAGCAGACTTGCCAACACCAGTTCCAAGCTCTAGAGCGACGAACTGTTTTCCAGATTCATAAGCATCAATTGCGAATTCAATCGCTTGTGCTTGTTCTTTCCTGATCTTCGGAAAAGGAAAGTATCGAACATAATCATGTGCAGGCATATCACCTAAAGTATAACACTTAGGTGAGACATTACACCGGATCAGCGGCCAATAATTTTATCAACGATTCCAAGCTTGATAGCGTCTTCTGCTGTGAGATAATAATCATGCCCAGATTTCATGATTGATTCAATCTGGTCTCTTGACATCTTGGTCTCTTTCTCAAGTGCACCAGTCATCAAGTCGTGTAGTCTCTTGTGCTCGTTTGTCTCACTCATTGATTCGAATACATTTCCATAGAAACCACCAGAAATTGGGTGCATCATTAGACGAGCAGAAGAACCTATCAATCTCTTACCCTTCACACCAGAAGCAAGTAAAAGAACACCGGCCGACATGACCTTACCCAAAGCAATGGTATGGACTGGACACGGTAGGAATCTAATGGTGTCATACAAAGAGAACATTTCATCAACCGATCCACCATAAGTTGAAACAACAAGATGAATTGGTTTGTGATTCTGATTTGCTAGGTAGAGAAGCTGGACAATTGATGCTGCAATAGATTGCTCACTAACACCACCATAAAGAACAACAATTCTAGAATCTTCATTTGGATGCATTAAGACGCTGGTTTCGTGATCATCTGAATTTGTTTTCCTTGTTGGAGCTCCGTGCCTATTTTGTGGTTCAATTGATCGTCCCATTGTCTTCCTTTTTTGAAATAAAGATTTCGTCTCCAGCTAACTCTTTAATTATGTTAGTCATCGTCTGGACATATTCAATGTTCTCAAGCTCCATAGACAAAAGATATATCAAGAATATTTGTTGACGTTGTGTCAACCCGATGTTAAGGACTTCTTTAACAATCTTACGACATTCCTCATTTTCTTTAGCAAATTTTTCTGAAGTTAGTTGTCCATAAGTTTGCATGATTAATCACCTATTACGTCTTTTCTTGTATGAGAATCTACCTTAAACAAGGTCTCTCCTAATATTCTTACATACTTTATTACTTTATCATCATCTTCATTGTCATTTGTTAAAATGACAATATCACCCCAACGCTTATTTTCGACTACATATCTAGCATGTTCCCATGTAGGCAAATCGCATTGATGTCTTTCAAGAACACCAATTAATCCTTGATTCATTCCAATTTTTATGTCTTCAATAGACATAATAGAACCCATAGATTCTTTTCCTTGCATGATCTCAGAGGTACAAATGTCTATAACTTTATGAACTAATCCGCAATTATTACACTGCGAATATTTTTGTTTTGTTATGTCTTCAATGACTTCTGAAAAAACTACAAATCTATGTTGTTTTGAATCTGGACTATTTTTGAATTGAGGTAGAACACATCTACATTTTATTAGATGTTTTTGACCAAAAGTTGCCATGCTTTTTTAAAAAAGTTCACTTTCTTTTTTTTAAAGATGAAGTTGATGTGCTATCTTCATTTAATTTTTGCATGCGATTAGAAAAGTTTTTATAACTTTTGCTATACCCTTCTTCAATTGACGAGTCGATTAACGTAAGTATTACTGGCAAAATTTCACGATCTAATTTTAATTGACCGCTACTAACAGCGGTAACAAAATTTTTCTTAGTTGTTTCTTTTACAAATCCCAACATGTCCCAAGCAATTTTATCAACAGTGTTGTTTGTCATATTATTATGATACGTCTTAATATTTAAAAGTAAATCGCATGTCCACAAATTCTTCATTCAACATTTTTTCAAAAATTCAAAGAAAAGTAGCTAGATCAATAATAGAAGAAAATTATGAAAAATCTGTTTTGATACACAAAAGAAAACAAATAGCTAAATCTATTATTATAGAAGAAACTCAAGATGAAAGAGATAAAAATAACTTGAATCTAAAAATGGCTTTAACGTCATACGTTAATGATTTTAAACGAGAAATACAAGATAAAAATCTACCAAAAATTCAAAGTTTTTTTGATAAAATGTCTGAAGTTTCAAAAGTTGAAGTAACTGATGAAAAATTCAATAGAAACAAACTTATAGCTGGTGCTGAAATACTAGTAAAGTTTGGATCTTCTTTAAATTCAATTGCAAAATTCGTAAAGAAAAGTAGCATCGAAGATGAAAAAAAGTTGTCAGAAATAGATGAATTTAAAGAACAAAAAGATTCAATAAAAACTTTATTTAAAATGTCTTCGACAACTAAAGACATCGAAGAAATTATTACACGTTCAGAATATTCTCCTGACGAATTTCTAGAAGAAATTTCTGAGTTAACGAAAGCTCAATTTTTAAGATTAACTTCAACTTCTATTCCGAAAATTAGTATACCTGCTGCTACTGAATCTAACGAAAACGAAATTGATTCTGTAGATAAGTTAGAAAAATATTTAAAAGATAATATCAATAACAAAGAGGAACAACGAGAATTTCTAGAGTACACAAAAAACTTAAAAAAAGATCACCCATTAAAGGATCAAACTATTTTAGTTTTTAAAGAACGACTGGAAAAAAGTACAGCTACAACTCTAGATAAAGAAGAAGCTTTAAAATTTTTTCAAAAATATATTTCAGAAAAAGAGCCAACAGAAGAAGACTGAAATTTATTCAAACAATAATTGAACCTATGTTCATAATTTGCTTGAAAAATTTGTTGGATAATTCTAAAGAGCTTTTACTTGTTCCGTATAGATCAATTTCTTCATTTTTAATTAATATTCCATAATCTAAGATTGACTTTATTGATCTAAGAACGTTGTCAATTGCCTGAGATTTAAGAACGTAATTTGAGTCATCTGGTATCCTTATCACAACATTACTTCCAGTTAATGACTTAAGTCTAGTCGTGACAAGACTTTCTATGTCGAAGTTTGAAGTCTTTGCTTTTTCAAGAAGATTTCTAACATGTACATTAACGTTACTTCTAGTCTTAGAATTCTTAAAAGTCAAACTGTTTCCAATGACAGTTACTTCATCTACAACACAAGAATCAGAAATTTTTATAGAACTTATTAAGTCTCCAAGATGACATGAAACTGGATTAGTACCAACAACTGTTGAAATGTCTACCACGGTGTTGATTCCGTCTAAGTCGAAATTGATTATGACGGGATACACGAACATCGTTCCTCTATCACGGTTAACTTTAATCGTGTTAACAACATCATCATGCATGCCTCTTGAAATTAATAATAGCTGATG
>Ga0114973_10000312_pt1 | contig 36361 bp, 35 predicted proteins | sample M_140807_MF_Meta_FD_87025 | JGI IMG/M metagenome (GOLD analysis project Ga0114973, IMG submission 87025) | Freshwater microbial communities from Lake Montjoie, Canada to study carbon cycling - M_140807_MF_MetaG | ecosystem: Environmental > Aquatic > Freshwater > Lake | place: Lake Montjoie... | reverse complement strand
TAGATCCCCAGAAAAGCATCAATCCTCAACTGGCGCAACATGTGACTGTCATGAGCAAATAAATGGGAAATTAATTTCTGCATTTTATCACGGCGCAGAATGTATGTGGTGGATGTCTGAGGATCAAAAGTCGCATTATGCCAGTCTGTTCCCATTTTTACTGAATAAACCCAGTATTGTTTTATCCAGCGTATTTGATAAAAAAACGCTAGGGACCATCAGAGCCCTCAGAGAGGGTATTTTAGAGTCTAACGAAGATCGAAAAGGATGGGTTGTCCTTGGTTCTGAATCGTGGATCAAGGGATTTAAAGAAGCAAAGCAGTGGTGTGAAGATAATAAAAAAGTCGCTGATGTTCTTTGGAATCTTCCTTATGAGGAGACGTTAGCAAGAATGTCTTCTGCAGAAGGTTTTGTTTATCTACCTCTTGGCAAAGATACATGTCCAAGAATGATTATTGAAGCGAAACTTTTAGGATGTAAACTTCATTTAAATGATAACGTTCAACATTCAAAAGAAGAGTGGTTTGCGACAGACGATATCAGCTCTATTGAAGAATATCTTTATGCAGCTTCAGATCTTTTTTGGAATGGAATCAAAGCTGTAATGGACTATAAACCAACCATTAGTGGTTACACCACCACGTACAATTGCGTAAAGCAAAACTATCCTTTTGTTGAATCAATAAAGTCGATGTTAGGGTTTTGTGATGAAGTTTGTATCGTAGACGGTGGCTCTACAGACGAAACTTTAGAAGTTCTTAATCAACTATCAGCTGAAGATTCAAGAGTCAAAGTAAAAATTGTGAAAAAAGATTGGAGTCATCCAAGATTTGCAGTTTTTGATGGAGCTCAAAAAGCAGAAGCTAGATCCATTTGCACAAAAGATTTTCTTTGGCAAATGGACAGTGATGAAGTTGTACATGAAAAAGACTATCAGAAGATCTCGGATTTAGTGAAGAAATTTCCAAAAGGAGTTGATCTATTGGCACTTCACGTCATTGAATACTGGGGGTCTGTTGAAAAAGTTAGAGTTGACGTAAATCCTTGGAAGTGTCGGCTCAGTAGAAACAACAAAAATATCACCCATGGTATTCCAAAAGACCAACGCAAATTTGACAGTGAAGGTAGATTAATTTCTGCAGGATCAGATGGTTGCGATTACATTTACTCAGATAGTTTTGAAAGAGTCCCATTTGTTTCTTTCTACACAAAAGAAGTTGATTCAGCAAGACAACACGCTCTTATTGGAAACAAAGATGCTTTACCTGCGTATGAAAATTGGTTGAATTCTGTTGTAGAAAACATACCAGGCGTCCATCACTATTCATGGTATGATCTAGAAAGAAAAATTCATACATATAAAAATTACTGGTCAAAACACTGGACTAGTTTATTTGACCAAACACAAGAAGATACTTCCGAAAACAATAAATTTTTTGGACGTCCATGGTCACAAGTAACCGATACAGACATCAAAGAGCTTGCTACAAAAATGAAAAATGAACTTGGCGGATGGATTTTTCACAGTATGATAAATTTTTCTAAACCAACGCCTTCTATCAAGATTAAGTCTGGCAGTCCTGAAATCATGAAAGGCTGGACGTCAAAGATAGAAGAGGTTTAAAGTGAAAAATCGATTCGTCTTTGTCATTCCGTACTACAACGCGGAAGAAGACATCTCAAACACCCTCCATTCCATGATGGCCCAAAGCTACTCGGGTTGGAGGGCTATTGTCATCAACGATATGTCTACCGACGGTGGACCGGCCTTGGTCAAAAGGATAGTGGAAGGCTCCATCCATAGAGACAAGTTTACCTTAGTGGACAGGACTGAAAAACACGGTGAGGTTAGAAACACCTTAGTATCTCTTGAATCCATTGAGGACGATGAGGTGGTTTGCCGACTGGACGGCGGTGACTGGCTCATAGAGAACGACCTCCTTTGGATTCTAAATGAAACATACAAGGACCCATCACAGGCAGTGGCATGGACGGCCCACCGATGGAGTTACACTCCAAGAAACATTTCTGGTCCGCTCAACCTCCAACCCGGCCAGACAGTTTACCAGCATCCTTGGGTCTCTAGCCACCTAAAGACATTCAGGGCCGGTCAGCTCAGAAAAGTTCCAAAGGCTAATTTTCTCACAGATTCAGGTGAATACATCATGATTGCATGTGACCAGGCCATCTTTCTTCCAATGATGCACCTCTCGTTGCAAGAAGGAAAAAAATTGAACTTTGTTCCAGTCGTAGGTTACCACTACAACATTGATCTCGGAAACAAGAATTTGTTTACCTCAGACCGCGCGGTCAACCAAAAAATGTCGGCAGAGATGATAAGAGAAAGAGGATATCTAGGGTGAAGATACTCTTTGACAACGTCAACACCTCATCGTCCTCAGGACCCAACTCATTTGGTAAGAGGTTGATAACTGAATTAAACAAATCTGGTCATGAGGCCGGATCCGGAGTCGTAGACCCACAGGTACAGCTATCTTTCATCATGATGACTCGAAAGGTTGCTCCTACAGCCCTGCGGTTGGACGGCATCTATTTCAATACCCGGCAGGACTGGGGGTCTCAAAATGAACCCATAAGGAGGTCATTTGAGGTATGTGACCTAGTAGTTTACCAATCCAATTTCAACAAGAGGTTGACGGAGGCCTACTTCGGAGACCACAAAAAGTCGGTGGTTATCAACAACGGAACGTGCTTTGAAACCATCTCAAATATCCAACCGCTGTCCCATCCAGAGCTCGACAAGTACTCGGAAGTGTGGTCCTGTGGCTCTTCCTGGCGTCCGCATAAAAGGCTTAAAGATAACATAGGTTATTTTTTAGAAAACGCTCCAGAGGATTCCTGTATGGTCGTAGCAGGAGAAAATCCAGACCATGTGATCAAACATCCAAGAGTGTTTTACGTGGGTCAATTGTCCTGGGAACAGTGCATCTCTCTTTACAAGAGGTCAAAGGTTTTTGTTCACCTTGCCTTCCTAGACCATTGTCCAAACGTTGCGGTAGACGCTAGAGCCTCAGGTTGTAAGCTGGTTGTTACCTCAAGCGGTGGGACAAAGGAAATAGTCGGGGTTGGAGACATCGTTGTGGAAGATCTTGATTGGGACCTAAAACCCATTGATCTTTATTCTCCTCCACAACTAAACTACGAAAAAAAGAGTTACAATACCGTAGATTCAAACATTGATATCAGGATTGTTTCAAACACATACTTGAAAGCTTTAAAATCATTATGAAAAACATTAAAGAATCAATTGAAAAATTGTTACTTCCTAAACTCCAAAAATATAAATCTGGAAATTTAAATACGGCGACTTGTACGGCAATTTATCAAGAAGTATTTGAAACTTTTGTAGACCTATTCGAAGGAGCCAACGTCAAAGTAAGCAATGAAGCAATGAATCTAGTTTGTCAATTACATTATGATGCAATTACTATTAATGGCAACCAAGAACTTGACCCAAACATTTTTTCTCAAAAGGCTAGCGTAAAAAATGTTGAAACTAAAGAGTTAGCGATGTTAGCTTCTCTTTTTTCCAACACACCTTTTGCAACACCATTTATTTTAGAAATTAAAAAGAGGTCTTAATGAATAAAAAAGCATTTATTACAGGCGTAACTGGTCAGGATGGAAGTTATCTTGTCGATCTTTTGATTTCTAAAGGTTACGAAGTTCATGGATTAATTAGACAATCAACCCAGTTTACTCCTGACAGGTGGGGGCACCTAAAAAGTGCAATGCTTTCCCAAAAGTTAGAAGTGCACCATGGCGATTTAATGGATGCTTCAGGAATGCGAACATTATTGGAAATAATTCAACCAGACGAGATTTATAACCTTGCCGCGCAAAGTCATGTTGGTTTATCATTCGATCAACCAGTCAACACTACGGAAGTTACTGCTCTTGGAGCCTTAAATCTTTTGGACGCCATCAAGCGCTCGAAGCTCGACTGTAAATTCTATCAAGCGTCATCTAGCGAAATGTTCGGTAGAGTCAGAGAGACCCCTCAAAACGAAAACACTCCATTTTATCCACGCAGTCCTTATGGCTGCGCTAAAGTATATGCCCATTACATTACGCAAAACTATCGTGAATCATATGATATGTTTGCGTGCTCAGGAATTTTATTCAATCACGAATCAGAGCGTCGTGGCGAAAACTTTGTAACCCGCAAGATTACAAGAGCTGTTGGAAGAATCAAGGCAGGTCTTCAGAATGAACTAAAGATGGGTAACACAAACGCCCTTCGTGATTGGGGATATGCCCCAGAATACGTCGAGGCAATGTGGTTAATGTTGCAGCAGGATAAACCTGATGATTATGTTATAGGTACAGGAGAACAACACTCCGTGCAAGAGTTTATTGATGAAGCTTTTACTATCGCTGGGCTCGACCAAGAGAAATACATTAAGATCGATCAAAAGTTTATGAGACCTTCTGAAGTAGACACCTTAACAGGCGATGTTACTAAGGCAAAAAATGTTCTAGGATGGACTCCAAAGGTAGACTTTAAGTCTCTCGTCAAAAAGATGGTGGAATACGACATTTTGCTTGCCTTAAAAGAAAAGGTTATGTTTGAATCATGAACAAAGTCTTCGTTTTAAGACCTTCAGAAGACTGGGTAGTAGACAGATTAGTAAGCGAGTGGTACGAAGGTAATCGGGATATTTGTACAAATAGTCCAAATGATGCCGATGTAATTTGGTTACTGGCTAGTTGGTGTTATCGAAACATTGATATGGGATTACTAGAGAAGAAGAAAGTAATCACAACTGTCCATCACATTGTTGAAGAAAAATTCGATCAAAACAAATTTCTGGAGTTCCAAGATAGAGATTCATTGACAGATGTATATCATGTTCCAAATGATCACACAAAATCTTTCATAGAAAAGTTGACTAAAAAGCCTATTATTACAATACCTTATTGGGCAAACCAAAACATTTGGAAAACAACAAACACAAAAGAGTTTCTAAGAAAAAAATATAGCCTGCCGCTCGATGGATACCTCATCGGTTCTTTTCAAAGAGACACAGAAGGTCATGATCTTAAGACCCCTAAACTAGAAAAGGGACCAGATCTTTTTGTAGATGCAGTAGAAAAATTTTGGGAAAGCAATAAGGATATTCATATTGTTCTTGCAGGTTGGCGTCGACAATATGTTATGTCTAGGTTAGAAAAGTCAGGAATACCTTACACTTATTTTGATAGACCTTCTCAAGAGGTTATCAATGAACTGTACCAAACGCTAGATTTATATCCTGTCACTTCAAGGTACGAAGGTGGTCCACAATCATTAATTGAATGTGGCTTGTTGAACATTCCTGTCGTTTCTAGAAATATTGGTATAGCAAGTCAAGTTCTTTCTGAAAAATCAATTTCAGACGATATAACGACAGCAACTCCTAACATACCAGCAGTAAATAATTTAAAATTACCGACCGGATATCTTAATTATAGAAATTTAATAAACTCACTATGAAAATAACGCAGATTAAAGACAAATTGTCAGAGTTAGATTTTCCAGTAGAAAACCTTTGCTTAGGAGATTTCGATGCTATCGGAGAATTTACTGCAAAAAAAACGCGCGACCCAAATAGTGAGTTGTATAAAAAAGTAGGTTGTTTTTATAGACCAAACTATGAAAGAGGATTGTTGATCTATTCTTTGATCAGAAAATATAAAGTAAAGTCTTACTTAGAAATTGGTTTTGGTCGCGGATACTCTACTTTTTGTGCAGCAAAAGCTATGGAAGAAGATGGTATTGATGGAAAGATTACAACCATTGATCCAAACTTTAATAAAGAGTATATCGAAGCGCTCTCTAAAGTCTTTCCACAATCTTGGTTCAAGAAGATCGATTTCCTTCGAGGAAGATCGGAAGATGTACTACCCACTCTTGGTAAATTTGATATGATTTATATTGACGGTGATCATACATACGACGCAGTAAAAAAAGATTGGGAATTGTCAAAAGATAAATGGGAAAAAGTCGTTCTTTTTGACGATTATCATATGCCTACAAAAAACCAAAAAGATATTGAATGTGCTGGCGTGATTGATCAGATAGAAGATCCAACAAAAGAGTTAATCATCATGGACCGTAGAATATTTGTCGACGATAGAGGAATGAAAGACGAAGAAATTGATTACGGTCAAGTCATACTAACAAAATGAAACACTACGAAAATTTTTATAAGAACGGATTTGAAATATTTAAATTTGATTCTTGCGGTATCGACGATATCTTAAAAGATATATCAAACGGTGTCATTAAAAATGGATTTTCTCTGCAGCAAAAGTATTCTAGCACCGTCGACTTAAGACCAAACGTAATCGACTATTCAGAAAAATTTTTAGATATTCTAAAAAAGAACAACATAAAATCCTTTATTAAAAGTAGAACATTAAGAGATCTTACACTTCATCACATACAAGTTAGAGTTGCAGATTCTACTGTAAGCTACATGAATTGGCATAGAGACTCTTACTATGACGATGGTAAAAATGTTGGAATGACCCCCCCAGGTTATAAGATCATATATTACCCAGGATTTAACGAGAAGAAAAAACCCAGGCTACATGTCGCTCCTGGTTCTCATCGAATTATGATCGATAATCAATCAGAAGACCTGAAATTGGTTTCAAGATTAAATAAATTTACTGTTGAAACATCAAATGATCAAGCTTTATTTTTTGAAACATCTCTTCTTCATGCTGTTGTACCTGATGAGCTTAACTCTCCTTCTATCAGACTTATTTATTCTTTTTTATCAAAAGAGCAATTGATGGATTATTCTACAGATGAATTGCACGTTAGAACTTCAAAAGCTTATGAGGAAATAAAATGAAGATTGGAGTGATAGGCTGCGGAAAAAGATTCATTAACATCTATTTTTCTATCTTGCAAAAATTAAATCACAAAGTATTTCTTTGGAATCGTAGTCTAGAAAAATCTCAAAGTTTTTGTAAAGAAAACAAATGCGCCTTAATAAAAAAGCTAAGCGAATTTACAGAAGTAAAACCAGACGTCGTTCTTTGTTTTGTTCCACCAAATTCGCAGTATGAAGTCCTCAAGTCTTTGCAGGATTTAAACTGTAATATTCTTGTAGAGACGCCAGCTAAAGACCAAAGAATATTTTCTTTAAATAAAAATATTGGCGTACTTGAGCAGTGTCCTCAACTTCCTCTTGAGCAATTTAAGGAAACAATCTATAGATCTAACTTGATAAGAAGGCCTTACATTGTTTTTAACGACGGGAGGTCTTTTGATTATCACGCGATTGCTCAATTAAGAACGCAGCTGTGTTTTCCGGTTCCTGTTTGTGTTAAAGGGTCTGTTAATATCTTTGGGAATCCAGGAGTTGTCGACGCGCATGGAAATCTCAATTTAAATCCTCACGATTGGACAACAGGACAAGTCGAAATGTCGGACGGAAGTTTGCTTCTTTATAACTTTGCGTATAACTGTAAGAGCCTGTCAACAATACCAATTCAATTTATTCGTTCTTATTCTACAGATGGATCAATCGTTACTGGTAGAATGAAAGAAGTTGGAAATGATTATGAAATTGTAGATGTAAGATGTCTGAATAAGACAACAAAAGAAGCAAAAATTTGTGAAACAACTATAGAAAGAAACGGGTCAACAACAATTTCTATTTCGTTAAAGGAAGAAAATGTCGAGTGGAAAAATCCGTATGCAAATTTACAGTTTGATGACCAGCAAACTGCGATTGCAACTCTTGTGGAGAATGCTTCAAAAGGTATCCTATATTCGTACAAAGATGCATACATCGACCACGTCTGCATACAAATGATAAAGAAATCAGGTCATCAGCAACAAGTGATTAGAGTTTCATGAAGATATTGTTCAATAGAAGACCGATACTAGGTCCATGGGGCGGAGGAACGAAGGTTTTATCTGCCATAATAGAAGAGTGCGAACTGAGAGGTCATGAAGTAATCTTTGAAGAGCAAATTTGCTTTCAATACGACATAGACGTTTTATTTTGTATGGATCCTAGACCGATTCAGACAATAGATTTTCACCAACTTTTAAGTTATAAAAAGAATCATCCTAAAGCTAAACTCTTACAAAGAGTTGGAGATCTTGGAACCCACGGAAAACCAGAACTTTTAGAGTTAGTCAAGGCGTCTTCTCAGCTTGCAGACGTTTTAATCTTTCCAAGTAAGTGGGCGAGAGACTATCTCTCTTCCAGCAAAGATTCTTATGTAATTTCAAACGCTCCACTTTCAAAATTCTTAATAAAAAAAACGAATAAAACTTTTTCTGAAAAGATAAAAATAGTCTCGCATCACTGGTCGAATAATTCTTTGAAGGGATTTGAAATCTACGAGCAGCTAGATGATTATTGCTCGACCAGCAACGCAGACTTTTGCTTCATAGGAAGAAAACCAGAAGATCTTATTTTAAACAATTATATTCCGCCTCAAGACATAGAAGGATTGATTAATTTGCTTCCATCTCATGATGTTTATGTTACTGCTTCAAAGCAAGAAGCTGGAGCCAATCACGTGCTAGAAGCAATGGCTTTGGGATTACCGGTACTTTACCATAAAGATGGTGGAAGCATCAATGAATACTGCGAAAATTTTGGGCTTCAATACGAAAACTTTGAAGACTTAATTTATATTCTAAAAAGCAAAAAAGATTTTTTGCAAAGTCTAGCTAGTAAGATGTCTTATTCAAGAAGCTCGACGGATATGGCTAAAGAATACGTGAATTTATTTGAGTCGTTATGAAAGTCAATATTAGCATCGACGATGTTTCTCCACATCCTTTATCTTCAATAAAGGTTGTCGATAGGTGTTTTGAATTAATAAGAATCTTTCCTGACATCAAGTTTTCTTTGTTTGTACCACTCGCATACTGGAGAACAGTAAGACCTGGAATAGCAACAAAGACTCCTTTACATCTTGATGCGTTTCCTGATTTCTGCAAAGTGATCAAAGACTTACCAAAAGAAAATTTTGAAATATGCTATCACGGACTTTTTCATGGAATCCCTGGAAAAAGTGACAACGACGAATTTCAATATCTAACTGAAGAACAGGCGATCAAAAAATTTTCTGACATGTTTGAAGTTGTAATGCGTGCCAATTTACAAAGCGTTTTTAAGCCTATCTTTAGACCGCCAGCCTGGAAAATGTCTCCTGGTGCGATAAAGGTTGCACAAGAAGTTGGGATTCGTACCTTGGCTTTGTCTCCAAAAGAATACGCAAAAGCAACATACGCCGGCGAAGAAAAAAACTTTCCAAAAGTTGTATACTACAACTGTAATCCTCCGTTTGATGAACTTGTTCCCGCACCCAGTGTAGAAATAGTTTACCACGCTTGTGAATGGGACAAGAATTATCTTAGCGCAGATTTAACTCAGCAACTAAATTCTTGGTTAAAATCTCAAAGTGACATCGAGTTTTCTTTCATAGAAGAATTATAAAAATGGCAAGATACAACTTAGACGTAGTCTTAGTGTCGTACAAGACACCAGAGCTGGTAGAAATCGTCGTAAAGAGCTTTCAAAAGTTTGTCACCGATGACTTTAATTTAAAGTTTATAGTGGTAGAAAACTCTGATTTTGACCTTTCAAAATCCATTAAAGAAAAATCTTTAAATAACGTTACAGTTATCAACAACCCAATTAATCTGACATTATCTCACGCCCACGGAAGTGGGCTGGAAGTATCTAAGCAGTTTATATCAGCGAAGGCAGACTACGTCTTTACTTGTCACAGTGATACTTGCGTGACTTCCAGCTCTTTCTTTAAAGAAATAAAAGACTGCATCCAAGAAAAAATCTGCCTTGCAGGTGTCTGCGAAGATGCGCATCCAGAAAGAATTAAGGCGTTACACTGCTCTGGACTTTTGGTAAAAACAGAGATTTTTAAGAGCGTCTCTATGATGCCGATTCTTCCCAAGATAGACACAGCCGATCTATTGACGGCCTATTGTAGGGAAAATGATCTAAAAATGAAACTGTTTAAAAACACCTATAACGATCCTGCATTCGTAGAAATTTGTAATTCTCCATTTAAAGAGTTGGGTAAAGCTTGTGGCGTCGATAGGTGCCTAGACGGACAAAACAACGTAATGTTTATACACCAGGGTCGCGGTACAACAAAATATACTGGCGCATATTCTTCTCCTCAAAAGATAATGACAAATGATTGGCTACTTTTTTGTAGTCAATTTGTACAATAACATCCAAAATTTTATTTTTGCTTTTATGATTTATTATTCAAGCGTCATTGCCAATAGAGCAAAAATATGTTCGCAATTTCCTTCTTTGGTCAGGAAAAGAAGAATTTGGCATGATTTCCTTGTAGAAGGAAAAGTCTTAAATTTTGGTTGCGGAAACATAAAGGCAGCCAATTACCAAGAAATAAAAAGCATATTTCGTGACGTTAAATCTTGCGATAACGACCCAACTGCTGGTGCAGATTATAATAGTATTAATTCGATCGATGAAAAGTTTGACTTAATAATTGGTGAACACGTCTTGGAACACATTAAAGTAGAAGACGTAATAAATGGATTGGTACAAAAATTCAACAGCTTATTAAATGAAAATGGCAAGTTAGTTCTTACGATACCCAATCTTTATAACTTTGGAGCGTATTTTAACCATTTTGATCATAAAAATTCTGCTCCCCCTATAGACCTTGCTGCAATAATTTGTTGCGCAAATTTTGACCTAATTGACATGTTTAAGTGGTCGAAAGACAAACACATGATAAATCAAGCAAACATGAGCAAAATAGATCAATACCTCGAAGCATTTTTAGAAAGCAATTACGGTCTACAAATGGACCGCTATATAACAATGGTTTTTGCAAAAAATGGGCAAGTCTGATAGCATCATTTTTGAGGAGTACAAAAGTGTATTAAACACAATTAGCTCTTCTTTTGAATCCGTTGCTTTTTTAGGGTTTTCAAAAGAAAATGAATTCACAAGCTCTATCATCGCAAAAACAAGAACGTTTTATGATCTAAGCTTAAGCAACTGGGACATTAATAGCGCTTGGTCTCTAAAGCAAAAATATGACTTAATCATCTGCACACGCTGTGCATACTTTTCAAAAGACCCCAATGATTTTATTTTAAGAGTAAAAAATCATCTTACCCCTAATGGACATGCCCTTATAGATTGGGGATTAGGAGATCATTGGAGATTTTTGAAATATAAAGTCGGTTGGATTAGAGACGGCGAGCACGAGTTTGCTTACAAAAATAGTAACTTTTTGTACTCTTGCTTTTGGAATGAAGAAATTCTTCAGCATAAAGAAACGATGCAATTCTGGAAGCATGTCACGTCCAACCCTGCTTTTGGTTACTCCAACGAAAAAAGCTTAAATGAAATCATCACTCAAGAAGTTCCAAAAGTTATCTCATATGAAACAAAGATGACAAGCGTAAAATGTCTTTGGCCAGAAAGCCCGCAATTGTATATTATTACCTTGGTGAGTGAACCATGATAATAGAAGAAATTAAAGAAGAAATTTCCAAAGCGCAAAGCACGATTAAAAGCTTAGGCCTTTCCGTCGTTGACAACGTTCATTTGCTATGCTATGCATTAGAACAAACGAAAAATTTGGATGGCTGCTTTATAGAATGTGGGGTTTATAAAGGCAGCACATTATTTACATCTCATGAGTTTTCTAAGTTAAGAGGAATCGATAAAAAGTTTGTTGGAATCGATACATTCGGTGGATTCCCAGTAGAGCAGACACAAAACGCGAATGATTCACCTGATGCGTTTAAAGTTCTTTATGAACAAGGAAGAATAAGTGAACAACACTATCAGAGATCTTTAGAGAGACTATCTTCATTGAAAAATGATTCGCATCTAAATTCAGAATATTTTGCTATCTCACAAGGTGATGTTTTTGAAGAAGCTAAGAAGCGTAGTATTACTTTAATACGCGGAAAGTTTTCTGATGTTCTGCCAAGCTTCCATAAGCCAATCTCTGTCCTACACATTGATTGTGATCTATATGAACCTTATTTAGAATGCTTAAACTTATTGTATGATAAAATCGTAAGTGGTGGAATCATTGTGTTTGATGAGTACTATTCGCTCAAATATCCAGGAGCAAGAATTGCCGTTGATGAGTTTTTATCCAAGCTTGATAAAAATAAGTTTGAATTTAAAAAGCACGTGACAAGTAATTTTGAGAGATGGTATTTACTAAAGAAATGAAAAAAATAGCGATATTTTTAGGAGATTTTTTTTGGAGCAGTATCCCATATGATGGAATTAGGCTACTTGAATCGCTACAAGATATTGGTATAGATGTTGACCTGTTAATGTTTGACCAAGACATTAGACTTAACAAGAATTTCGTAGGAATAGAGAAATATCAATTCAAATCAAGCGTTTTTAAGATAAAAAACTTAAAAACCATAAAAAACTGGCGTGAGCTTTATTCTATTTCTAATGACTACGCTTTAATCCTAACCTCAACTCATATCGCACCAAAAACAAGATATCCACATGAATTAAAGGACAATAAGCAGTGCCCAATCGCAGTTTGGGATATTGGTGGTGGCGATATCCTAACGAATGCTGTGCACTTTGCGGATTTTTATTTCACAAAAGGTGCCGCGTGGAAAGAATGGTTACAAAAAGAAAAGAGAATACCCGAAAAGCAGATTTATGTTACAGGGTCCCCGCATTATGATGAATATTTTCTCGATAACTTCAAAAAAGAAACTTTTTGTGAAAAGTATGGTACGACCCCCAAACAAAAGCTAATACTAGTCTGCCCTACAAATCCAGCATCCCATGTTTCTCAATTTGATCAAAACATACAAGAGTTAGAAAAAATATTTTCGATTGCAGCAAGGTATGATTCAAGAATTTTAATAAAAACATACCCTAACGATTATTTGTTTCATGAATCAGATGATCAATATACGGGAGTCTATAAAAGAATTTACGGTTCTTGTCCACAGTATGAGTTTTTGAAAAACAAATTTCCTGATGCAATAATCATAGAAAGTCAAGATCACTTTGATGCAGTAACGCACTGTGACGCTTTATTCAACATGTCTGGATCACATATCTCTTGGGAAACTCACTTTTCAAAACGAAAAAGCTATTCGATCAATTTGAAAGACAAGCCTTATTACAAAAAAGTACATTACTTAAAAAGTGTAACATATCCTGATGACGTTTACAACCGATCCATAGAAAACATAGAAGAAATTTTCGAGTTTAAAGGAGCTGATAAATTTCAGGATAGCGATTTTATTTTAAGATCTAATGCAGCAAAGTTAATTGCTGCCACAGTCAAAGAAGTTTTTAAGGATTTATGCTAAAGATTATATCTGAAATTGGAATCAATCATAATGGAGATTTTAGATTGATAGAAGAGCTAATACGCCAATCCTCTATTGGCGGAGCCGACTTTGCTAAATTTCAGCTGTATGATTCTGTTAGAGTTTTTGGAGATGATTCTAGAAAGAAAAATGAGTTCAGCTTTGAGCAAGTAAAGCTAATAAAAGAAATCTGCGATGCTTATGATATAGAGTTTTTTGCTTCAGTATTTGATGAAGAAAAAATTAGTTGGTGCCAGGAGCTGAAAGTAAATTACTTCAAGATAGCAAGTAGAACATTAAAGAAAGAACCTGCTTTAACTAAAGCTATAATCAATACCGGAATTGAAACATTCGTATCCTTAGGTCAATGGGAACAAGATGCATTGCCACATTTAGAGACGAATGTCCACTATTTTAACTGTATTTCCAAGTATCCAACCAGCATTTTAGATTTCAATAAAAATGCATACAGAAATTATGATTCAAAGATAGTTGGGTTTAGCGATCACTCCTATGGAATTGCAAGTTGTTTGCACCATATATCTCTAGGCGCAAGCTATATTGAAAAACACTTTACTTTAGACAAATCTGCGACAGGAAATGACCACATTGGGTCAATGGATTTAAACGAACTAAAAGTTTTAAATGATTTAGGTAGACAAATATTTTTAGTTAGAAAATTAACTTTATAACTCTTAAACGTTAGATTAGTTTCATGACAATTAAAAGACCGTCAGTTTATGTAACAGGCATCAAGTATTGGCAAGCTCCAATAGAAAAAGAAAATGGTAAGTCAGATTATCTTAACATGAGTGTAAGATTACCTTATTCGCTTTCTATTGTTGAGGTACTATCTCAGAAATTTAAAAAAGAAGATTCTTTCACCTTACATGAACTTGGGTGTGGCTGGGGAACGAACCTCGGCATAATACATGAGCATTTTCCGAATGCGACTCTCACAGGTAATGATGTTTGGAAAGATGCCATCGCTTACATCAAAGAAAATCGTGGGTATGTAGACATTGTCGAAGAAGATAGCGCAGACTTTTTAAAGAGCTGTATCGAGCAGAACAAAAACTTTGATGTCATCATAACTAATGCTCACTTAATACACATCGAAACTAGCCGCTTATCGATGTTAAGGGATTTGCATACTGTTTGTAAATCAGCAGTCATACAAGAAAATATCGAAAATGTCGATTCAGTCGTAAGCATGAAGCTAGTCGAAAAGAAAAAGACGACGCTCCCAGATTCAAATTACAGATATTTCTTTGAGGTATAAATGAAAATACTTGGAGTAATCCTAGCCCGAGGCGGTTCAAAAGGTATTCCTAAAAAGAACATCAAGTTACTTTGTGGCAAGCCATTAATTTCTTACACAATAGAAGCTGGATTAAAAAGCGGTCTCTTTGAAGACTTCATTGTCAGTACCGACTGTGAAGAAATCGCTCATGTGGCCAAAAATTCGGGCGCCCAAGTACCATTCATACGTCCATCTGAATTATCTGGAGATCAAGTCTGGTCCAGAGATGCTTTAAAGCATGCTGTTCTAGAATGTGAAAATGTCTACAACAAAAGATACGATTACGTTGTAGAGCTACCTTGCGTCGCGCCTCTTCGTAACGAAACCCATATTAAAGAAGCAGTAGAAAAGCTTACAACTTCAGATGCTGACAGCGTCATTTCAGTATGCCAGATGCAAGATAAGCATCCTGTAAGAATGAAGAGGATTATTAATGATACAATCCAAGACTTTTGTAAGGAATTTCCAGAAGGTGAAGGGTCTAGAAGACAGGAGCTAGAACCTTGTTACATCAGAAACGGCGCAATTTATGCAATGACTAGAGACTGTATAGTAGAAAAGTTTTCTAGAAATGGTGCCGTCTCTCGTCCATATATCATGGATGAACTTCATTCTGTCAACATAGATTCAATGATAGATTTTTACTTGGCTGAATCTCTGATAAAAAACTTAAAGGATTGAATAATGAGAGTAAGGTTCGAGTGTCCACTAGATTTTATTAGTGTGGAGACGTTCAAAGACGCTATAAAAAACTTTGATTTAGTTATTGATGATTCTGACCCAGAATTAATTGTCGTAAATCCAGGGACAGAATTATTCTTAGACTACAAACATTTTTCTCATTACAAAAACTTAAAAGTTGTTGCAACACCCTCAACGGGCACGAACCATATTGATGTCGCAACTTTGAAAAAAATGAATATCTCAGTGTTGTGTCTTTTAGATGATAGACAAACATTAGATAACATTCATGCCTCGGCCGAATTCACATGGCTACACATCATGAATTTAGTCAGAAAATTTTCAAAAGCGTTGACGTCAGTTGATGATTGGCGTTCAAAACAAAACGAAGAATTTTTAAGATCGAATGAATTACATTCAAAGAAAATAGGCATAATCGGATTCGGAAGAATCGGAAAAAAAATTGCAAACTATGCTAATGCTTTTGGCCTTCATATCATGGTCTACGATCCATACGTCTTTGAATATCCAAGTTATGTCGAAAAAGTTAGCGGCATAACCAGCTTAAATAATTGTGACATTATTTCAATAAACTGCTATCTGACGGAAGAAACAAGAGGAATGATAACATATGGTACCTTGGATCAACTTAAGCAGGGAGCTATTGTTGTCAACACATCTCGTGGTGAAGTTGTAGATGAAGATTACATCTTACACTTGATCGATTCAAAAAACATCCTTTTTGGTGCCGACGTCCTACAGAATGAGCAAAATATTCTTGAACTAAAAAAATCAAAGTTGTATAATGCATCAAAAACCAACTCGAACGTTGCAATAACTCCGCATGTCGCTGGGGCTACAACAGAAAGTCAATTGAAAGCGTTCGTTTCAGTCTTAAAATTAAGCAAACAATTCATTGTATGAAAGTTACGATTGGAATATCATGCTACAAGCAAAAAAAATGGTTGCACAGATGTCTGCGTAGTCTGGCCAGTCAAACACTATCAAAGAATGAATTTGAAGTTGTGGTTGTGAATGATGACCTACAAGAAAATCTCTCAGAAATTTGTGAGAGTATGAAAGATCTATTAAACATTAGGCTGATTAACAACCCTAAAAACTTGGGATTACCAGCTTCACTGAATAAGATACTCAAAAGCGCTCGAGGTCGCTATTTCGTTAGAGTTGACAGTGACGATTATGTTTCAAGCCATTTTGTGCACACCCTTTCTTTGTTTTTAGATATGAATCGTGCATATCAAGCTGTGGCTTGCGACTATCAAAAAGTAGACGAAGTTGGGCAACTGTTAACTCGTCATTCAGCAAAAGAAGAACCAATCGCATGCGGTGTGATGTTTACCTATGAATCTCTTTGTGAGATTAATTTCTATGATGAGAATTTTAGAATGCGAGAAGGTCACGATCTCATTAATAGATTCTTGAAGAAATTTTCATTGTTCCATTTGCCAATGTCTCTGTATCGATATAGAATGCATGGTGAGAATAGAACAAATGACTTACAAGAATTAAAGAAATATGACGAGGCATTAGCACATGGACAATAAGATTGGATTTTTAGGATTTGGAGAAATAGGACAAGCTGTACATAAGCTTTATCAAAATTCAGATTTGCTTTTTAGCTGCTTTGTAAAAGACTTGAATCGACATGATGAGCTCAAAGATCTTGATGTACTTAACATTGCGATTCCATTTAATGAGTCTTTTGATTTCGTAGAGACGGTTAAAAAAGAGATTCAAGCATCAAACACAAAATTAGCTATCATTCATTCTACTGTTTCGGTTGGTACAACACGCAAGCTAAAGCAGCTCTTGCCTCACGTAAAAATTGTTCATTCACCCTGCAGGGGAATACACCCAAATTTATATGAGGGATTACTAACGTTTCCAAAATTCGTTGGTGCAATAAATGATGAAGATCTAGATGCGGCCGCGACCCACTTATCATCATTGAAATTAAACGTGGCAAAGTGTGACAATGCCGAGACCACAGAATTGGCGAAGCTATTAGATACAAGCTACTATGGAATTTGTATCGCATATCACGGTGAAGCAAAAAAGGCTTGTGAAAAATTTGGTGCGAACTTTGACCAAGCGATGACAGCGTATAATAAATCATACAATGAAAGTTATACGGCTCTGGGAAAACCAAATGTTGTTCGACCAACGTTAACTTCTCCCGAAGGCGGGATCGGTGGACACTGCATAGTCGAAAACGCCGAATTGTTATCAAAACAATGTCAGTCTCTCGCTCTTGATTTAATCAAACAATACAAAAAGCAAAAATGAAAAATTCAATTGCAGTAATTGGACAAGGGTTTGTTGGCGGTTCTCTTACAACTGTTTTTTCAGAAAGAGGAGTCGACGTCTATGCTTATGACAAAGCTGGAAAATATTCTAAAGGAGCATTACCAAGTCATGGAGATTCCGTTGCTGGTTACCCTGGATCTATTGCAGAATTAATTGGAGATAATGAGAATGGTGGAACACCTGGATTTTCAAACATTTATTTCGTGTGCCTTCCGACACCAATGCGAGAAGATGGTTCTGCCGATCTTAGCATCGTCGAAGGTGCGTTAAAAGAATTAGCGGCAATACCGGGCGAAAGAATCGCTGTCATCAAATCCACAATTCCTCCTGGTTCAACCGAGCGCTGGAACAAGAAGTTCTCAGAGACAGGACTTCATATCGTCTTCAATCCAGAGTTTTTGACGGAGAGGACTGCTCTTGATGACATGAGAAATCAAGATAGAATCATCCTAGGCGGTCCTCGACCGTGGATCAATTCCGTTAAGCAAATTTTTAGAGCTGCATTTTCTGACGTCAAAATTATTAAGACTTCATCGACGACCGCCGAGATGATCAAGTATCTCACAAACAACTTTTTGACTATTAAGGTCGCATTTGCAAATGAGATGGCACAGATCTGCGAAGCTCTAGACAAATCAGGATTAAATGTTGACTATGATAAAGTCGTCGAATATGCATCCTATGACTCTAGACTCGGTCAAAGTCACTGGAATGTTCCTGGTCCTGATGGAAAAAGAGGATATGGCGGAAGCTGTTTTCCAAAAGACATCAATGCTATGATTTGTTTAGCTGAATCAGTTGATGTGGATCCTAAGTTGCTTAAAGCAGCTTGGGAAAAGAATCTTGAAGTTCGTCCTGAACGCGATTGGGAAAAATTAATCGGTAGAGCAGTCTCTAAGAAAATCAAAGATTGAACTAATGCATATATGGGGCTTACTATGTCCTCATAATGCAAGAAGAAAAACGCTCTTTTGAGCTTCTTCCCACTGGCAAACCTCACATCTCTTTTTCTGAGGTCAAGCTTTGGAAAGAATGTTCATATAGACACAGCTTAGTTCACATCAAGAAGATTGATCTTTCGAAACCATCTCCTGTACTAGATTTTGGTACTGCTGTCCACGCTTCATGCGAGCACTACCTTTTGACAAGAGAGATGAAACCCGAGATTGCTTTTGAACACATGGAAAAAGCGTGGGCAAAGCACGAAGGTAATCCAGACTTCACCCCAGCCTCATTAGAAAAATCTAAAAAAGAAGCTGAAGCAATCCTTTCTGAAGTTCCAAAGTTTTTAGATGACACATTTCTAGAATGGGAAGTAGTGGATGCCGAGCACCAGCTCTATGAAGCCGTAGAAAATCATCCTCACGCCTTTAAGGGATTCATCGACGGTGTCATCAAAGCAAAGGGTAAGCGAGGAGAAACACTGTACTGGATCCTTGACTGGAAAACTACTGCAAGAGGATGGTTTCGAGAAAAGAGATCAGACGATATGGTCAAGGCTCAGTTGGCTCTTTATAAGAACTACTGGTGTCAAAAAAACCCTAATGTCTCAATGAAAGATGTCCGCTGTGGATTCGTCCTCTTAAAGAAAGCCGCGAAGCCAGGAGACCACTGCGAGCTATTTTCTGTTTCATTAGGCGAAGTTCCCATCAAGCGGTCGCTAAAAGTTGTCAGCAACATGTTGACTTCAGTGAAAAGAGGAGTCGCTTTAAAAAATAGGGATGCTTGCACGTGGTGCGAATATAAAGACACGGAACATTGTTCCTAAAAAAGATTACAAACTTAAAAAGATTGTTACGATAAGACAAACATGGGTAACAAAAAAACAATATTAATGCTTAGTGATCACCCACTTTCAACGTCTGGAGTTGGCACTCAGGCAAGGTGGCTTATTCATGGACTTATTAATACAGGAAAGTATAGCTTCAGGTGTTTTGGAGGTGCAGTAAGACATGAAGATTATAACCTCAACGTAGTAAACCAAGACTTTATCATAAAACCAACAAACGGTTTTGGAGATAGAAACCTATTAAGACAAACGTTGGTTCAGCTTAAACCCGATGCGCTGATGCTTTTTACAGATCCAAGATTTTTCATATGGGTCTGGGAAATGGCAGACGAAATTAAACAGATTTGTCCAATAACATACTGGCATCTATGGGACAATCCACCGTGGCCAGATTTTAATAAAGTTCTTTATGAATCAACAGATTTGATTAATTGCATCAATTGGCCAACTTACCGCATGGTCAAAGAACGTTTTCCTGAAAAGACAAATTACGTTCCTCACGCCGTGCCAAAAGATCTTTATAGACCATTACCAGAAAACGACGTAAACCGCTTCAAGAAAAAGCTTCTTGGAGAAGAAAATGCAGACAATTTTGTTGTAGGTTATGTTTCTCGTAATGCTCGACGTAAAATGCCAAGTGATATTGTTATTTCTTGGAAAATGTTTTTAGACTCTCTTGAAGAAAAGTACGGCCATAAAAAAGCAACATTGGTGATGCACACTGAGCCTTTAGACCCTGAAGGCCCAAATCTTTATCACGTTGTTGATGCTATGGACGTTTCCAAAAATGTAGTTTTTTCTAAAAGCAGAATCGCGTTTGACGAAATGTGTCTTCTTTATAATTCTTTCGATACGATCGTCAATCGTAGCTGTAATGAAGGATTTGGTCTTCCAACGCTCGAATCAATGATGTGCGGAAAGCCAATCATCGCTCTAAAAACTGGCGGTCTGACTCGTCAAGTCGAAGATCATGAGACAGGAGAGCAGTACGGGATTGGATTAGACCCAGAAGTAAAGTCTCTAGTCGGTAACCAAATGGTTCCTTACATCTATGAAGACTTTGTGTCCCACAAGACGTTAGCAGATTCATTTATGAAAATGTACGAGATGGGACCAGACTCTCGTAAAGAGCTTGGATTAAAAGCAATGGCACATGCTCATAAAGATTATGACATAAATGACATGATCAAATCCTGGGATGAAACTCTAACAAGTACTATCGAAAATTGGCAAAATAATCGCCCGAACAGCTGGACTCTTACGGAGATCTGATAATGAAAAAAGTAATTTTAAGAGGACCGTCACTAACCCAGTCAGGATATGGCGTCCATTGTCGACAAGTCGCAGCATGGTTAGAAAGTAAAAGACCTCAGATAGACGTTAAATACCAGGCTCTACCTTGGGGAGATACCCCCTGGATATTAGATGATAATTTTGATGATGGTTTAATAGGAAAGATAACAAGAAATACTGTCGATATCAAAGTAAGTCCAGATAAACAATATGATGTTTCTTTTCAGCTGCAGCTACCAAACGAGTGGGATCCATCAATAGCAAACTATAATGTTGGTCTTACAGCAGCTGTTGAAACAGATGTATGTAACCCAGAATGGGTCACGTCTTGTAATAAGATGGATCTTATAATCGTTCCTTCTAGACACTCTGCTGAAGTTCTTCAAAAAAGCGGAGAATTAAAGACAACGATCGCAATAGTTCCAGAATCTTTCTGTGATGAAATTTTGTATCACAATGAAACATCGCCAAAATTTCCGCAGCTTTCTACAGACTTTAATTTTTTAATTTTCGGTCAGATCACGGGAGATAATCCTATGAATGATAGAAAAAATATATTCTTCACGATAAAGTGGTTGTGCGAGACTTTTAAAAATGATAAAGATGTTGGGATCGTAATAAAAACAAACTCGGGCAGAAACACTCATATCGATAAACATCGTACAGCACAAATCATGAAAACTCTCCTTAAAGAGTGTCGTAAAGGAGACTTTCCAAAAGTACATTTACTTCATGGAGAGATGTCTAATGAAGACGTTGCAGCCTTGTATAGACATAAACAAATAAAAGCTCTTGTTTCTTTGACTAGAGGAGAAGGTTACGGACTTCCAATTCTAGAAGCTGCGGCAAGCGCGCTACCTGTAATCGCGACAGGATGGTCTGGACACACAGATTTTCTTAATCATGGAAAATATATCAACGTTTCTTACAACTTAAAAGAGATACACTCATCAAGAGTCGACGGAAAAATTTTTATTCCAGGCGCAAAATGGGCCGAAGTGATTGAAGATGATTTTAAGAAAAAAGTTTTGAAGTTTAGAAACAGCTTTTCTACTCCGAAAGAATGGGCTGAAGAGCTTTCTATCATTATTAAAGAAAAATGCTCTTCATCCGCAGTCTTTAAAGCTTACGATGAGGCTACAAAGGAAATTTTATGATTTACCTGGTTTTGCTTTTTTTTACAACTACGATTATATCGATAACTGGGTTGTATTTTAGCGTAAAAAGAAACCTTGAAATGATTGAAATAATTGAAGAAACAATGTCAGAAGTAGAAGAGTCTTTAGAGATTTTAGATTATTGTTATAATAATATCGATAAAAAAGCAAAGTTAGAATTATTTTCTGACGACCCGACGATTCGAGAACTAGTTGATGATATAAAGCAGGCACGAAAAGCAGTACTGTTCGTTTCTGAAAGACTGACGGGAGAAAAAGAAAATGTCGAAGGCAAAAACCTAGCCTAGGAAGAAGCATGTTAACAATGACGCAGACAACAGATCAAGAGCCAGAAAAAAAAGAAAAAGAAGTAAAGCCTAAAAAGACCGATCAAGTTAAGCTTTACTTTAATTCAGACACTCAACGAGCGATTGTAGAATTTCAATCTTCTTTTGATAAGAAAGAAAAAGACAAACTATACGTTCAAGAAATAATGCCTGCATTTGAAAAACTTGTAGAAAATTTGATCAATATTCATAAATTTGCAGGGCTTTATGATTCCTATGACGATTTAAAAAACGACTGTGTCAATTTTCTTTTTGAAACAATCGGTAAATTTGATGCAGCTAGGGGAACAAACGCTTTTTCTTATTTTAATGTTGTCGCAAAAAATTGGTTGATTATCAAGACAAAACAAAAGTCTCAAAAAACAAAAAAGAACGTAAGTCTTGATGATCCGAATATGTTGTCAGCCTATGAAAGAAATATTGTTGAAGAACATTGCACTCTACCATCTCAAGACATTTTTCTTGAAGGATTAAAGTCGACAGAAACAATAACAGCTATTCTTTATGAGATTAGAGAAAAAGCAAGAACAGAAAATGAGTTGATGTGTATCAATTCGATTATTACAATATTTGAAAGTATAGATGAGATAGATCTTCTTAATAAAAATGCAATACTTCTTTACATGAGAGAGTTATCTGGTCTTAGTCCAAAGCAACTTACAACGACAATGCAATCAATAAAGAAGCATTATAAAAAGATAAAAACAGAGCAGAAAGACAGCAATGATTGAAACTAAATTAGAAGAATCTGAGCTTAAAATAGAAGAAAAAGTCAGAGACTTTTCTAGCCTTCTAAACCAAATAGAAGGTTTATCTGATAAAAAGAAAAAGCTCTGGAAAGAAATCTATGAAAATGCAATCTATGATCGTCAAAATGCTTATTCTTTGTTCATAAAATTAGTAAAAATTGTTGATGATAAAAGTACAGAACACGCAGTACATGGTAAGTCTTTGTCTTCGTACATAGAAAAAATGAGCAAATCAAACGATCAGCTTATTAGATTGGCTGAGCTAGTGTCGAAGGCAGAAAAATCAAATGATGAAATTGACTCAGAAGAGATGTTTAAAAAGATAAGCGGACATTGAAATGGTTTACGATCCTAATTACTCTAGTCAAGCAACAGAAGGCGTCGCCTCAGCTGCAGTTACAGAGATAAAAAAGCTTATAAAAGACCCTCAACCTACTTTTACGAGGATGGTTGTACTTGAGACTATCTCTGACCCAAATATCATAACTGAAGATAAAATAGAGTATTGGAAGAACGTTTTACGCATATCAAACATAAGGTTTGCTTCTGTACTTCCAAGAAATACAATAATAGCTCAAAAAGCTTTGACAGGTGTTACAAATGTCACACCGCCGATGTTTCTATTGCCATTTTTTCCTTCCCATCTGTCTCTTCCATGTAAACCAGGCGAGCTTGTGTGGACGATGTTCGAGAGTCCAGGCGCAAGAATAAAAGAAATGGGATATTGGTTTTGTAGAATTGCAGAGCCTCACTTTATTGATGATGTTAATCACACTCATCATGCTAGACAATTAGATCATTCATTCAATTCTACAATAAAGAAAAGAATAGAAGGAAATGATGACTCATACTATGAATTAAGAAACGGAAAAGTAAATCGTTCAAAAGACGGAACGAGATTCGTAGTACCAGATTCTGAAATAATCTCTTCTGACAACGAAGAGGTTTTTGAATTGTTAATAGCAGAAACTGACGCTGCAAAAATGATGCGTTATGAAGCCGTACCAAGGTTTAGAAAAAGACCTGGCGATATTGCTTTAGAAGGAAGTAACAATTCTTTAATTGTTCTTGGGACCGATCGATCCGGACCCGTTGCAACGTATAATGTAGATGATTCTGACCCAGAAGAAGGAGGAATATTACCACTTCCGACAGAAGATTTTGTAAATCAAGCAGGTTGTATCGACATCGTTACTGGTCGTGGCACGTTAGAATCCACAGGTGGAAAAGTAGTAAGCACGACAAGGATATTAGACGGACAAGAGATAAAAAAAGAGTTAGGTAAATCTGCAAAAGACACAGTCCAGAATGAAGGCGACCCAGATTTTATAAACGACAGAAGTAGAATATTAATTTCTCAAAGAACCAAAGTAGACTCTAATTTCAGATTAGACGAATATCAAAAAGACTATAACGAAATTTTAGACTCTACCGCAGGAGATTCTGCAGTAGTAATAAAATCAGACAAGATTAGAATCATAGCTCGATCAGACATCTCTCTTATTGTTACAAATTATGAAGAAGCTTTAAAAGACGAAAAAGCGGTTCCTCCTGGAGAGTCAAGAGTCTTTAAGTTAGACCAATCTGACACCGAAAAGTGGGCTTCTATTACTATAAGAAGAAACGGAGATATCATCTTCACACCTAGCGATAAAGGAGTGATAAAGTTAGGCGGAGATGACGCAACAAAAGCGATTCTTTGTACTGAAAGACCAGCAAAGAATGAAGATGGTGCTGTAACTTCATTACCGTTGGCAACTACAGGAGGCGGTTTTGTCGGCACCTCTGGTGGTAACATAGACAAGGACGCTATCGCTTTAAAAGGTCCACCAGACCTAGGAACATTTTCTAGAAAAGTTTTGATTAAATAATAAAGCAAGATTATGGGAATATTACAAGACATTAAAGTAATCGTCGACGGAAAGGTTTCAGACGCTGCGTTTAAAGGTTACATTAATGACGTAAAGAAAATGTTGAAGACGGGAGACGGAATATTTCCTTCAGGAGTTGAGTGCAACAAAAAAGTCGAACCAACTCCCGGCGCCGAGCTTCTTAGATTAGAAGACGAGGAACTTTTTCCTGAATTCCACAGCATCTGGCGACCCAGATACGAAAGCATGGTCTTTGCGTTAGACGTACCAGGCGATTTTCAACTAGCAAAAAACGGACTTCTTCCCATGATCGATCCGACAGCGGTCGCAACAGCGATTGGTGTGGATCCACCAGACCTAACTCTAGAACAAGCTCTAGGAGCAATGATAGCTGGACCTCCGATGGGTACTCAACCTTTTATAGCTCTTTACTTTCCAAAGGTCGCCGCTAATTTATCAGAACTAACAAAATTTTTAAACCCAAACTCAGATTTTTTAAAAATACTTGTGCCATCGCCTCCCATCCCTGCGATTCCAAAGCTTCCCAATCCGCTTCTTTTTCAGCTCGGATATACAGAGAGGTTTAATTTTGAAGTAGAATTAGCGTTAGCGCCCGTAAAAACGCAAGCCAAGTTGATGTTACCGGCTCTAAGCTTGCCGAACTTTCCAGAGCTTGTTTCAAAATTGCTGCAAGGTGATGTCGTGGGCGGGTTGATAAAATTTGTGTGCGATCAAGTTGCAAGCGATCAACCAAAGTCAATGTCAACAAGCTCTCTTGAAATTGCGGCCCAACAGGTACTTCAGCAGCATCAGGTAAAATATCAGTCTCTTTGTTTTGTTGGGCAAAATGTTGGCAGCGGAGTCATAACAAAAGGTCTTGCAACTGCACCGCCATCTTCTCCGTTTGGAGTGTTAAACGTGATACCTCCCGAAGAAGAAGTAGAAATAACCTATCAACCAAAATTAAATTCCGCGATAAGAACAGCAGCAATCGAGATTATATCGAACATACTAGGCCCAGCACCGGGCGGAAAATGCTTTCACAACGACGGAACAAACAGATTTGAACAAATAGCTCCTTCTTATTATCCTGTAGACAATTCTACGTGGGCTTTTTACGAAAAAGCAGATGAGGCAAAAAGGAAAGAGCTACTAGAAAAAATTCCTGCACTCGCTCTTGGAAAAAACTATACCACTTGCGGAGAATTCCCGAGATATGTTTATGATGAAATTTATAAACGATTTTCAAAAAAATCAAAAATTTATGATGGTAGCGTGCTGAACGACGTCGATAGTAACTTAAAAATAAAAGCGATGGTCACGGGTGCGGGACTCGGTTCTATGATCACAATAGGAAAGACAATAGAAAAGTTGAATAATCTACCACCCCACACTGTCTGGGTTAACGTCGATCCTCATGTTGGAGCAGCTGAAGCTGATATTTTAAAAGACCCTTCTCCTGGAGATATCATATTGTTTGGAAAACCAATACCAATAGGACAATCACCGGGAAAATTGCCGGGTCGTGAAATACTTCACGTAGCCGTTGTCTATGATGTTTCTCCAGATTACTGGACCACTGCAGAAGCAGGACAAGGATCCAAACTTCAGCAAGGAGCTTCTTATACAAAAAGAAAAATAGCGAGAGATAATAGAGGAATCATTAGTAGCGGAGGATCAGGAAGGTTAGATAGACCCGATGAGCTCAGACAAGTTTTAGGATGGTTAAATGTCGACCTAATACCAGAGTTGCAGGTTTAAAGAATGGCGACAGATTCAAGCTCAAATATAGATAGTATGCAGTAGAGAATGGCTAAAATAAATTTCAAAAGTGTGGGTATGACAAGGCAGCAAGAGCAAGATTCTTTTCTTGCGTCTTCTGCTACCCCGATTGGAATAAAAACTCCTTTACAGCTCAGCAATGATTCTGGACTTTTAGAAATGCATTATAGTCTTTCGAATCAACTGTCTGACAATCTAAGAAATTTGCTTCTTACAAATTGGGGAGAAAGAGTTGGTCAATATACATTTGGCGCAAACCTTAAACCTTTAACGACAGAATTCGTTTCTCAAGATGATTTTGATAGTGAAGCTGTCATTAGAATTAAGTCATCTGTTTCCCAATGGATGCCATTTATAGATTTGGTAGACTTTGCGTCAGAGACAGATAGACTAGAAAATCTTAGTACAGGAATCATTCGTGTGACTATTAGCTACAATATTCCAGCTTTGAACGTAAGTAATAAGAAACTACAAATAGTCTTATATGTAATGTAAGGTTAAAAAATAAAAATGGCCAATGATTCTAATAAAAACAGAAGATATCTTGCTCGAGATTTTGACTCATTTCGAGCAGAACTTTTGAATTACGCCCGTCAGTACTATCCAAATCAGATACAAGACTTCTCTGAAGCTTCCGTGGGCGGTTTGTTTTTAGACATGGCTGCTTATGTTGGTGATAATTTATCTTTTTATTTAGACCATGCGTACGGAGAATTAAACTCTGACACCGCGGTAGAACTTGGTAGCATAGAAAAAGCTTTAGTTAACGCAGGAATAGCGGTCAATGGAGCAAGTCCTGCAACAGTAAGCATAACTGCATATATTGAAGTTCCTGTAGCTACGGCAGGTGACACTTCTCCAAATGTCAACCTCCTTCCTGTGATCAAAGAAGGGACCACTTTTTCAGCAGACAACGGAGTTCCTTTTTCTTTAATAGAAGACATTGCTTTTGCGGTTGATCCAAATGATGATGGAAATTTCGTTTTTAATCCAAAAGCAGAAAAAAAAATAGGAAGAGTTAGATCTGATGGAAAAGTAATAACTTATCTTTTATCCCTCACTGGTTTATGCATTTCTGGAAAAGAAATCACAGAAAATTTTACTATTGGTGCATTCGTACCATTTAGAAAAATGACTTTAGCTCAGAGCAATGTTACTGAAGTTGTAAGCGTTTATGATGATAACGCAAACACTTACTACGAAGTTGGTGCTCTTTCTCACGACGTAGTTTATAGAAATGTGCTAAACTTATCAAGTGATAGTGGCATGGTAAAAGACGGTCTACGAGTCGTTCCTGCACCTTACAGATTCACAAAATCTACTTCTTTAGCGACAAGATCAACAACTCTTACTTTTGGAGGAGGAAGCGCGGAAACGCTAGAAGATGACGTCATACCAGATCCGTCAGAATTTGCTATCGCGTTTCCATACTCAAAAACAATTTCAAGAATACCAGTAAACCCAGAAAAGTTATTAAAAACAAGCACGTTGGGGATAGCTTCTTCTGATACAATCTTGACAGTCGTGTATCGTTATGGTGGAGGATTAAGTCATAATGTTTCACCTGGCTCTATAAAATCCCTTACAAATTTAAACATAACATTCCCGAAAAATCCTGCTAATTCTGACTCAATAAAAATAAGAAATAGTTTGGAGTTTTCTAACGTAAAAAGAGCTTCTGGTGGAGAAGACGCGCTAACATCAGAAGAACTAGTCGCGTTGATTCCGACAGTAAAAAATTCTCAAGAAAGAATAGTAACAAAAGAAGATTTGCTTGCTAGGGTATACACAATGCCTTCTAACTTTGGAAGAGTGTTTAGAGCATCTATCACTCCAAATTCAGAAAACCCTCTGTCAACCCAGCTTTTTATAGTTTCAAGAAGTTCAAATCAAAAACTAGTAACTTCTCCTGACACTCTTAAATTAAACATTAAGAAATATTTGAACTCTTATAGAATGATATCAGACTCTATTGATATTCTAGATGCAAAGATAGTAAATCTTCAATTAAAATTTGCTGTAGTCATTGATCCTTCTTTAAACAGAACTTCGGTTCTTACTGCAATACTTTCAAAATTGCAAGATCAATTTAACATAAAAAAGATGTATATTGATCAACCGATTATAATCTCAGATGTTGTAAATACTATCTTTACGATAAAAGGAGTCATCGCAGTTGACAGCGTACAGTTCAGCAATATCGCGGGTGTAGCTAATAATAAAGAATACAGCGATGTCACGCATGATATTAAATCATACACAAAAAGACAGATGATTTTTCCTCCCACAGGTGGAATCTTCGAAATAAGATATCCTGACACAGATATAATAGCCAGGGTGGTGAGCTGATGTTTCTTAAATTAAAGGCAGACAAAGATTCTTACATCACAAACAAATACGTAGATGGAAAACCTGCTGTTAGCGGAAATGTAGGCATCGCAGGGTCTTTAGACCTTTTTAAATTGTACGGAATCACCCAAGTAACAAGCGGAGCAATAAAAGTTGCGCAGACCGAGTTATCGAGAATTTTAATTCATTTTGATCTTGACCCATTAAGAAGTCTTATATCAAACAGCAAAATCGACGTCAATGATAGCAGTTTTAAATGTTTTCTTGATTTAAAAGATGTGTATGGAGGTCAACCAACTCCGAATAATTTTACCGTCGATATTTTTCCATTATCTTCTTCATTCTCAGAGGGCTTGGGAAAAGACGCTGCTTATTATTCTGATAAAGACAAATGTAACTTTTTATCTGCATCAAATAACAAAGCTTGGGGCTCCATAGGATGTTCTCTTGCTTGCTTCTCTACAGGTTCTGGCGACTACATAACAAGCTCGATGTTGCTTCCTTCGACAAAAGTTTCTCAAACTTTTGTTACTGGAGAAGAAGACCTTTTCGTAGACGTTACTTCAATAATTTCTTCAACTATTTCTGGTGATATACCTGACTCTGGGTTCAGATTATCTTTTAATAACACTATAGAGAATGATTCACACACTTATTTTGTAAAAAGATTTGGAAGTCGACATTCTTACGATGAAAGTAAACGTCCAAAGATGATCGTTAAATTTGACGATTCAATTTCGGACGACACGGCAAATCTTTATTTGGACGCTTCTTCAAACTTATTTCTTTACAATTACTCACAAGGACAATTAAAAAACCTCGTATCAAGTAGCTTTGAAGTCACAGGATCTAATAGCGTTTTATTAGAGCTAAAAACAGAAGTCACTGGAGCTGGTGTATACTCTTTGTTCTTTACAGGTTCTCAATACACTTTTGGTACCAACGCGGCAACTGGAATTTACTTTGCGAATGTTACTTTACCATTAACAAACCCGAATTTAAAACTAAGCAATCAGCTATCTGGCTCTGTTAAATTTACCCCTATTTGGAGTTCTATTGATGGATCTTTATCATATGTAACTGGCAGCGTAATCACAGCTTTTGCGCCTGAAAGACTTTCAAAACGTCTTAGTCCAAGACGTTACACGATAAGCGTCTTAGGGATTAGCTCTGACCATTCTAAAAATGAAGAAGTAATGCTACGAGTTAATATCTTTGACGAAAATAGCCCAATAGTAATAGCGAAAAGGCTCCCCATCGAACTTCCCGGAGTCGTTTTAAACAACGTTTATTACGCTGTCAGAAATGTTGCGACAAACGAATACGAGATACCTTTCGATTTTGTAGACAAATCTACAAAAGTTTCCAGCGATTCTGAAGGCATGTACTTCAGCTTCAACACTTCAGCTTTGACTCCTTTGCAGAGTTATACAATCGACATTGCGCTTGTTGTTGAAAGCGTTACGCAAAAGTATCTAGATTCTTCACCAACATTTAGAATAAAGAAGGTTTAGTCTATGGCAAATTCACCCTATATTCCTTCTTTTTTAAAGGCAGCTCTGAGTGATACAAAACCGGCTCAGCTAACTTTTAAAGATTTAATAAACACAAACGTATCTAGCACATCTTCTTTTAGATACGAACCCTTAAATTACCCTTTAAAAAATACACAGCAGTTAAATGTAGATTGGTCAAAATTTGAAAATCATACGTTTTTTTCTTCTGCAGAAGTAAAAGTTAATACAACTTTTGATCAGATTATCAACGGTTATCCCTTCGACGGAACTAAGAAAGATGTAGAATTTTTCTTTGAAAAACTCGGAGGATTTGAAAAATGGGTTTTTGACCAATTTCCAAATTTTGGAGGGCAGCTACATTTTTCTGGTACTCAAATTGGAGAAGATCCTTCAAATGGGTATGCTGAAGAATTAGGAACATGGATTGACGTAAAAGACGTAGCGGGATGGTTATACCCAGAACTTTCAAAAAACAAAACGGGCGAGTCTATATTAAATCCTCCAACGAATAAATCGTTTACAATAGAGGTGCAAGCTTTTTTACCAAATCAACAAAATGATCGCCAGGTTTTACTCCAGAAGATTTCTAAAGATTTATCTCAGGGCTTCACACTTCACCTAGAGCCTTCTTCTACCTCCACAGTAGATGGAGTATTCATCATTACATCTGGTAGCGTCAATAATTACGTAACCGCAAGTCTAACAAAAGGAAAGTTTAATCACATCTGTGTATCTTTAAATCGTGATGCAGGAAGTAACTTTCTTCAATTCTTTGTTGACGAAAAGTTAACATCTGAAAGTAAAAAAGAAAAAAGCTTTCAAGACATAACTGATAATTCTGATCTTTTAATTGGGTCTGGGTCTTCTTTTTATTTTAACAACATATTAACAACCCCAACTCAAACGTTCAGCGGAACGTTAGATGAATTAAGAATATTTCACTCCTATAGAACGCAGCAGCAGCAGTCTCTATACTCGTCAAAGGGACTTTATGCGTCAGATTCTTTAAAGTTGTACTATAGATTTAACGAACCATCGTCATTGTTGTCTTCAAATATAAATGATCCCGTAAATTCGATAGTTTTAGATAGTTCTGGAAATTCTCTTCATTCTTTTGTTTCCAATTTCAACCTTTCCTTAAGACAACTAACATCGGACGACACTAACTCTCCGATGATCAATGAAAGACCGGAATTTAAAAAAGTTCTTTTCCCATACAATCCAGACGTTGTAAATTTAAACGTTGATCTTTTAAGTTCAGCAAGCATTTATGATCAAGAAAACCCGAATTTAATCACAAAGCTGGTCCCTCGTCACTATTTGAGAGAAGGCGGCGCTGAAGAGGGCTACACGAATTCTTCAGTTGAAGGATCGATTGGAGACCCTTACAGCGGTGAAGGAATACCTGGCCAAGGAAAAATAGGGTCCGTTCAGATTATTTTAACTTTTCTTTACATCTGGGCAAAATTTTTTGATGAAATTAAAATGTTTGTCGACGCCTTTAAAACATTAAAAAGCGCAGATTATTCTTTGACTGACACGATGCCAGATAACTTTTTAAACGACTTTATAAAAAGTTATGGTATGTATTTGCCGCCCTTGTTCAACGATTCTAATAACGCTCAGTACGTCGACGGTGAAGACGTCACAAAGATAGAAGTTAATGATGTTTCGTTAAAAAACGTTCAAGCTCAAATTTTAAGAAGAATACTCGTTAACATGCCCGACATCTTAAGGTCAAAGGGTACGCAGCACAGTATAAGATCTTTTTTAAGATCAGTTGGAATAGACCCAGATAACAGCATGAGGATTAGAGAGTTTGGAGGTCCATCTTTGAGACAATTTGGAACTTCAAGAGAAGTTAGAGCAGAGTATTCTCCAATAGTAGATTTTCTTTCGTCTTCTATAATCACAACTCCGTTTCTTTCATCTTCAAGAATAGAACCAGGATATCCATCTGCAGTTGGTCCATTCTCTTCAGGAATTTCCACTAATTTAAATGATGGGCTTTTAACTTCTGGATCGTGGACTTTTGAAGGTTTATACAAGTATTCCACAAAAAACACGAATCGAATAACCGACAATCAGTCACTTCTCAGGTTTGAAGTTACAGGATCATCATCTACAGCAAAACCAGGCGTCATAATAAATGTCGTGTCATCAGGTTCCTTATACGCTTTTATTAGACCTGGTATGGCATCTAATTCGCCTGTTCTCCAACTTTCAGTTCCTGTAAACGTTTTGAACGGAGATAGATGGAATATTTCGATTGGATGTAATCGAAATGATTCAATTGAAAGTAACATCTCTTCTTCTTATTTCTTAAGGGCAGCCACTCAAAACGCTGGAGAAATAACGGAGATATACGCGACTTCATCTTTTTTTAATGAAACTCCGACAGGCGAAGGAAACGCTCTCAGATCAATGAGCGCTTTAACAAACGCATCAGGCTCTAGAATATCAATAGGAAATGATCAAAATATTCCAGACGGTGGTATGGGATATCTTTACCTTAACAGCACGCTCGATGTGCCAGAAGTCGCAAGATCATCTGAGTTTGTTGGTCAGGCAAGCAATATTAGGTTTTGGTCAAAAGGACTTACAGAGTTAGAGTGGAGAGAGCACGTAAGAAACTATAAGTCTTTGGGGGTTGAAAGCCCTTTAACAAACTATAATTACGTAACTCAAACTTCTGGTTCATTTGAAAAGCTCAGACTTAGCATACTAGAAAAACAGAATATATTGACAGCGAGTTCAGACGGTTCAATACAATTTATAGACTTTAGCGAAAATAATTTTCACTCAACTGGAAGAAATTTCTCTGCAAACAAAAACGTTCATTTAGGAGAAATATTCAACTACAGTTACATGTCTCCAAACTTTGATGAATATTCTACTAGCGAAAAAATCAGAGTTAGAGGATTTCAAGATGAAGAGCTATTAAATGGCGCTCCATGGGCAATCAAAGGACCAGCTTATGAAATACCTGCTGGAGAAACTCCGCTAGATGATCCACGTCTTTCAATCGAGTTCTCTTTAATTGATTCTTTGAATAGAGACATTATCAATATGTTTGCTACTTTAGACGAAATGGCAAACGCCATAGGAAGTCCGGAGATGATGTACTCTCCTGATTATCCTGATTTAGAAAAGCTTAGAGATGTTTACTTCAACAGACTTTCAGAAAAGTTAAACTTTAAAAGCTTTTTTGAATTTTACAGATGGTTCGATAAATCAATTGGAACATTTATACAGCAGCTTGTCCCAAGAAAAACTAAATTCAAAGGGACAAATTTTGTTATTGAATCTCATATGTTAGAACGACACAAAATAGAATACCAATCGAGCGAAATATATCTTGGTGATTCTACAAGAAGTAGAATAAGAGACACTTTACTCGTACAACAGATCGTCGGAAATATACGAAGATATTAACATAAAGGTTTTATGTCAGCATTTACAAGAAATTTTTATTCCTCGATCCAGCAATACTCAACGCTTGATTTAAAAAGATTCGATGAAGGACCGCACGTCTTAGTAAAGTTAGCGGGAGTTAATTCTTCATCAATAAACACATCAGAAATCGACAGTTTTAGACAAGGCGTCGAAATTACGCAAGAAAAATATGCGATCGGTACAGTAAAAATATCTGCAGGTACTCCTGGACATATCGTTAGACCAGTCAGTATTGGAATTAATGATTTAGATCTTATTTCTACTGATTCGTATATAGAAATTGATTACTTCAATCCCGTTAGATACCTAAAAGCCCAAGAACCAGGTTCTTCTTTATTAAATGCTATAACGTTTCCAATTATTACTAGTGATAACAACCAAGCAGAAAACTATATTTTAAACGGTATAATTGAGCCTCTTACAATTCGTCCCGTTATATCTTTCTTTTCCATTGAATCTCCGTTTGAATCGCACGCTGTTCGTGGAACATTTATGGGGGGAAATTCTGACATCAGAAAATTCTCTAGCGATCAAATTTTAACAGTCGATTATATACCTCAAAGATTGACGCCACCAAGACCTGTTATGATAATGTCTGGATCAAATGTTGCCAATTCAGGCGACTATATTCAGCAATATTCTTACTTAAACAACAGATGGTTTTTAGATGCTTCTGAACACCTACTGTCTGGATCTAATGTTTCTTCTGATTCAGATGTACCTCTTTTAGGAACCGGATACGTAAACCCCGACGTTAATAAAATTGATTCTTTTGACGATTTAAAAGTTTACCTAGAAGACATAGGGATAACTTCTGCCACTCACGGAGATGACATGGTCAAAGCTGTCAAAGCTATGTTGGGATCGACAGGAAACTACGTTTCTCCAGGTAAAAAATCAAGCACAACTGGTTTTGTATATGATAATATATCATCTGTGGGAACTGACTCTTTGGCTTTCGGAGGAATGACTTATTAAAATGGCGACAGACAAGGCATTACGTACACCCCCAGACAGAACGTTAGATCGTTATGTCATGTCTGTTCAAAAGCTTTTCTCCGCGCCAGAAACTATACCTGATTCTGCTTTTTTAAAAGGCGGAAACTATGCAATAACTTGGGATAGTTCAGTAACTGTCGGCGGACTAGGTCCGGCGGAAGGGTATTCTGTTTCTGAACCAATCGGATTTGATTTTAAAATCAACGGAAAAATTTACAAAGAATTTTCTGTCTCTACATCTGGGTGGATGATGCTTCGCGATCCCGTTGGAGGGTCTACAGGAGCAAATTTTTACAAAGACGTTATAGATGATCCTGTAACATTTTCTGATAGTGTGTACACCAATGAGTTTATCTTATCTGACTTTTTATATGATCACATAATTCTTGCTCCGTGGTTTGATTATGGTATCATTTCTGCGCGTTCAATAGAAGAGCTCCAAGCAGGGTACTATAGCTCTACAATAAGTGAAGCAATCAAAAACTACATAAAGCAAGGTTCAAACGTAAAAAATTGGCCATACGATTTTGCTGATCATGGAGTTAGATATATCAATGGATATGACAAATCAAAAGGTAAATATCTTTTGGTTAGATGGACTTTAGCTCAAAATATAAGTTACGCTTACAAGCTAAAATTTGAAGTAGCGATATTTGAAAGCGGTAGAATAGAGTACAGATATTGGCCAAAAAGCTACTACGAACCATCCAGCTTTTCTAGCGCTGATTCAACTGCAACAGTGGGAATATTTTGGTCCGGACCTTCTCAAGGTACAGACAAATTTAGAGACCTAGCAACACTCTTTGATTATTCTAAAAAGAATAGAGTCATTTCAGAATTTGGAGGGTCTCCACCTTCTTCATACTCTGAAACGTCTTTATCCTATCCTCTGGCTTCGAAAAAATACTCGTTGAATATTTCTCAAATTTATTGGCCGGCAAACGGAGCGGTCATTACGATTTCGCCACCTGTTAACTCTATAAAAGTTTTACCAAGAAAGCTTTCATCGATTGCTAATTCAACGAAGCATTTAGTTAGGTCTCCCGGAATTTTTGATGATAGAAGGTCAATAAACTTTGCTACAAGCTCTATCGTTAGTATGCCATCGACGTTTCCAAGTAGGTTGCTTGGAGACTCAGGCACAGTTGATATTGCTTCAAGACAGTTGTTGTTTACTAGTGGGAATATTCAAATAAATGGTTCTGTAAAAAGAACGATCGTGGATGATCAACTTCAGCAGCTGTCTGTTCTAGAAAGTTTAAATGAACGTTTTGAATCATCATTTAATGAATCTCAGAAAAATTTTTCAGCGACGCAAAATGCATCAAATTTTTATGCGACTGGTTCTTCTTTAGAAATATTTGGAAACGGTTTTACGTC
>Ga0114973_10000307_pt1 | contig 36465 bp, 30 predicted proteins | sample M_140807_MF_Meta_FD_87025 | JGI IMG/M metagenome (GOLD analysis project Ga0114973, IMG submission 87025) | Freshwater microbial communities from Lake Montjoie, Canada to study carbon cycling - M_140807_MF_MetaG | ecosystem: Environmental > Aquatic > Freshwater > Lake | place: Lake Montjoie... | reverse complement strand
TCCGCTGACCATCCCGCATCCGCTGACCATCCCGCATCCGCTGACCATCCCGCATCCGCTGACCATCCCGCATCCGCTGACCATCCCGCATCCGCTGACCATCCCGCATCCGCTGACCATCCCGCATCCGCTTCGGCAGCGCTCCGCGCTGGTCGATTGGGATCGGCTCGAGGCGCGTCACCTTCTCGCTGCCGCCGGCGCGTTTCTGGCGGCGCTGGGCATCGCCTTCACGGTCATCGCCCGGACCCGCTTCGCCCTTGCGGTCACGCTCGCCGGCTTGGTGCTTCTCGGGCTCGGACGGCGACGGGAATCGGCCGGGCTGCTCCGTCAGGCCTGGGGGAATCTCGTCCGGTCCTGGCGTGAGATCGCCAGCCACCGCGCCGAGGCGCGACGGCTCGAAGCGGAGCGGAAGCGGACCGCCGCAGAGCTTGCTGCCGCTGCCGAGCCCCCTCCCCCCTCCGGCGAGACAGCCGCTCCGACAGTCGCTCAGACAGCCGCGGCGGCACTCCCACCCCCGCTCCCCGCCGCTCCGCCCTCTCCGCGCTCCGCCGCCACCCGGCGGATCGTCTACGAGCCCCCGGTGCGGCGCTGGCGCCCCGGCCTGGCCGGTATCATGAGCCTCTTCGTGCCCGGGCTGGGCCAACTCTACAAGCGGCAATGGCTCAATGCCGTCGCTTGGTTCCTGGTCGTCGCTGCCGGTTACGCGGCCCTCGTGATCCCTGGGATCGTCCTCCACGCCTGCTGCATCCTCGGGGCCTGCAGCGGCGACCCCTGGACGAAGGGGCGGACGGTCTACGTCGATGACGCCGTCTCGGCCCGCGGCCAGCGGGGCTGACCGAGCCGCCCGGCCGGTTGCCGGCCACCCCGGCCCGAGTCGGCAAAGTCGATGAAATACCCTCTGCGGCACCCGCGGCGAACGATACGCTTGAGGATCGCGCCCAACCGTGACCGCGACCCTTCCAAGAACGCCCCAGCAAGCAGGTTTCATTCCCGCATGTCCCAATCCACGCAGCCCCAGCCCGGCCCGGTTTCCGACCGCTGGCTCGGGCTCCATTTTGCCTTTGCGATCACGCTCAGCGCGTTTCTCCTCTTCTAGGTCCAGCCGATCATCGGGAAGTTCATCCTTCCCTGGTTCGGCGGCTCCCCGGCGGTCTGGACGACCTGCATGCTCTTCTTCCAGTGCCTCCTGTTTGCCGGCTACGCCTACGCGCACGCCAGCATCCGCTTCCTTCCCCGCGCGGCCCAGATGGGGCTCCACATCGTGCTCCTGGCTCTCGCCGTGGCCCTGTTCTCCATCGCCCCCGATCCGGCCTTCAAGCCGAGCGATAGCAGCGACCCGACGTGGCGGATCATCAAGCTCCTCTCGGTCGCCGTCGGCCTCCCCTACTTCATGCTGGCGACGACCGGTCCGCTCGTGCAGGCCTGGTTCAGCCGGGTGTTCCCCGGGAAGTCGCCCTACCGGCTCTACTCCCTCTCCAACATGGGCTCGTTCGCCGCCCTCCTCACCTACCCGTTGTTCTTCGAGACCATCTGGGGCGTGCGGACGCAGACCTTCGTCTGGCGGGTCGCCTTCGCCGTGTTCGCTGTCGCCTGTGCCGCGATCGCCTATCTCTCCTTCCGGCACGGTGCCAAGGCCGACGGCGCCCGGGGGACCCGCGCGGCCGACCCCGGCAGCGGCATCACCTGGTTCCACCCGATCGCCTGGTTCCACCCGATCTCCTGGGTCCTCCTTCCCGCCTGGGCCTCGATGGTGTTCCTGGCCACGACGAACCACATGTGCCAGGACGTGGCGCCGATTCCGTTCCTGTGGATCGTCCCTTTGAGCCTCTACCTCCTCACGTTCATCATCTGCTTCGACCACGAGCGCTGGTATCTGCGGCGCACGACGACGCTCCTCATGCTGGCGGCGGTCGTGGCCGTGGCCGGTGACAGCCTCTTCTATTTCCTCCGCGACGGCCTCGAGGGGATCGGATTCAGCCACCGGATGCCCTACTGGCAGGAGGTGATCCTCCTGTCGACGACGATGTTCCTGATCTGCATGGTCTGCCATGGGGAGATCGTGCGGATCCGCCCCCACGCCGACCATCTCACTCTCTTCTACATGCTCGTGTCGCTCGGCGGAGCGCTCGGCGGCGTGTTTGTCAGCCTCATCGCTCCCCGGCTCTGGACCGACTACTACGAATGGAGCCTGACGATCTACGGCTCGCTCCTCCTGGCGATCGCCGTTCTCCTCGCCGCGTCGCTGAAGCAGGCAAAGGGCGACGCGGAGGGGAAGGGCGAAGCGTGGAAGTACGCTCTCGCTGCCCTCGGCGCGGTGGGGGGGCTCCTCCTCCTCCGCACCTGGATGTCTGATCCGAATCGCTACATCGATCAGGCCCGCAACTTTTACGGCGTCAGCCAGATCGATGAAACCGACGTCGGCACCCCCCTCCATCACCGCACGATGTGGCACGGCGGCACGGCCCACGGCAAGCAATACGTGTCCGATGACATCGCCAAGCGCCCATGCCCCTGGCCTATTACGGCGAGCACACCGGCATCTCCAAGGCGATCCATGCGTTCGACGGGAAGACCGGCGTCCGGGTCTGCACGATCGGCCTCGGCATCGGCACGACCGCGGCCTTTGCCAGGCCGGGCGACTTCTACCGCTTCTACGAGATCAATGACGAGGTCATCCGTCAGGCGGAAACACTCTTCACCCACCTCTCCGACTGCCCGGCGGAGAAAGAGCTCGTCGCCGGCGATGCCCGGCTGATGCTCGAACAGGAGCTCCAGCAGGGAGGGAGCCACCGCTTCGACCTCATCGCCGTCGATGCCTTCAGCGGCGACTCCGTGCCGACGCACCTGATCACCACCGAGGCGATGAAGCTCTACGTCGATCACCTCGCCGACAAGAACGAGGGGATCATCTGCATGAACATCAAGAACCGCTACATCGACCTCTGGCCGGTGGTGAAGGGACTGGCCCGGGAGCACGGGCTGAAACTGCGGCGGATCACCGCGCCGCAGGACAGCGAGCGGCTCTTCTACGAGACCGACTTCGCCCTCCTCACCAACAACGAGGCCTTCCTCGCCAGCACCAGCGACGTGATGCCGACGGGGGTGAACCTCGACAAGGAGGTGCCGCTGTGGCGGGACGACTTCAACAACCTCTCCCAGATCCTCAAGTGATCAATCCGCGGTGATCGCCCCACGGGCGGCAGGGAGGATTCGCGGGGCGACCGCCTCCCGGGCCACCTCCTTGCCCCCGGGGGATCCCGGGATCCATAATCGGTTTTCAGTTGGGACCGTAGCTCAACGGTCAGAGCAGGGGACTTGACGGGCACCACCTACACGGATCCTTCCGCAGGGTGAGGCCCCACGGGTTGCCGCCGCTTCGCAGTCACCGCCCACGGGGGCGCTGCGGTACGGCGGTAGAATCTGCCAAACTCGGGGAACGCTTCGTCGCCGCCGGCATCTGCCGGGGGTGACATGCCAATCCCGAGCCAAGCCGTCGGGGCCGGTGCAAACCGGTTGTGACGGAAGGTGTAGAGGCCAGACGGCAGACGCATCCCGCCGGGGGCGGGGCGAAGGTATGGTCCAGACCACGAACCCGAAAGGGGCGGCGAAAGCCGAAGTGGGAGGCATAATCCCTTGGTTGCAGGTTCGAATCCTGCCGGTCCTATTTTTTCTTTCCGTCAGACAGACCGCTCCCCCGCAGGGGCGGACGCCACGATGACCGACCATGACACCCCGGCCTCCGAGGCTGCACAGCCCGCGAAGCCGACGAACCTGACGTTCGTACAGATTCCTCTGTCGACCGAGTCGCGCGAGACCGACGAGCGGTCGTTCGTCCTCCGGCCATCGGGGATCGCGGGGGTCGGGGTGTTCGTCACTCATCCGGTCCGGAAGGGGGCCTACCTCGCCCTGTTCCTCGACGACTCGGTCCGCCGCGTCACCTACGCCGAGATGGAGAAAGACCCTCAACTGAAGGCCTTCTGTCTCGTCTACGGGGTCGAGCGCGAGGACTACTGCTGTGTACCCCACAGCTTCTCGAAGATGGAGGTGGGGTGGTTCCTCAACCACTCCACCACCCCGAGCGCCGAGCGCCGCGATGGCTGGCGCGCCGCCCGCGACATCGAGGCCGGCGAGGAGATCACGATCGACTACCAGGCCTGCTAGCAGGCCCTGCCCCGGGGAAGCAACGGCGATGCTGCTTGTGAAGACATACCTCGACCGGAGCCCGATCGCCGGGGTCGGGCTGTTCGCCGCCGAGCCGATCCCCGCGGGGACGCTCGTCTGGAAGCTCTCCGACGTCGACATCGTGATCCACCAGCGCGACCTCGACGCCCAGGGACTCACCGACCTGCAGCGGGCCTTCTTCGAGTCGCACGCCTACAAGAACGGCAACACCTACTACCTCTGCATCGACGATGCCCGGTTCATGAACCACTCGCACGACGCCAACACCCACGAGAACGGGCAAAGCAGCATCGCCAGCCGCCAGATCGAGGCCGGCCAGGAGATCACCTGCAACTACGGCAACTTCGACGACAGCAAGCGCCATCTCGCGTACTGCAAGCCGAAGGATGCCTGATGGCCGCCCCCGCGGTGCCCCACTCCACTCCGCCATCCCACAGGATCAATCATGCCCCGCCCCGTCGCGACGCTCCTGGTCGGCCTGCTCCTCGTCCCCGCGCTGACGGCATCGGCCGAAAACTGGCCCGATTGGCGCGGGCCGAATCATGACGGCACGGCGGCGGCCACCGGCCTGCCGACCGACTGGACGAAAGAGGGGAAGAACGTCCTGTGGCGGACCCCGCTCCCCGGCCGGGCCGGCGCCACCCCCTGCGTTTGGGGGGGCCGTATCTTCCTCACCAGCAACGACGGCGATGACCTCGTCGTGCTCGGGCTGGCGACGAAGGATGGGCGAATCCTCTGGAAGAAAGAGGTGGGGAGCGGCAATCAGGACGCGCGGGCCGGCGAGGGCAACTCCGCCTCCCCCTCCCCGTCGACCGACGGCAAGCATGTCTGGAGCTTCTTCGGCACCGGCATCCTCGCCTGCCACACCATCGACGGCGACGAGGTGTGGAAGACCGACATCAACGAACGCTTCGGGCGGATCGACATCCAATTCGGGATGACCTCGACGCCGGTCCTCGACGGCGGTGCCCTCTATCTTCAGCTCATCCACGGCCCGATGAAGCTCGACGACCAGACCCGCACGGGGAAGGTCGTCAAGCTCGACGCCGCGACGGGGAAGACGATCTGGGAGGTCGAACGCCCCACCGACGCCCAGTTCGAGTGCAAGCATGCCTACGCCTCGCCGGCCGTTTACCGGGATGGCGCGCGGGAGTTCCTCGTCGTCCACGGCGCCGATTGCATCACCGGCCACGCCCTCGGCGACGGCCGGGAGCTGTGGCGGTTTTCGAAGCTCAACGGCCCCACCGGCACCAACCCCAAGCCGCACGATCCGACGTTCCGCTTCGTCGCCTCCCCGGGCATCGTCCCGGGGTTGATCGTCGTCCCGACGGCCAAGGGGGGCCCGACGGTGGGGCTGAAGGTCTCCGACGCGCTCGCGGGCGATTGCTCCGACAAGCCGGAGGTGATCGCCTGGGTCCACCCGCGCACCCCTGACGTGAGCACGCCGCTGATCGCCGATGGCCTTGTCTATCTCCTCCACAACGACGGTAAGCTCCAGTGCCTTGACGCCGCCACCGGCGCGGAGTTGTGGTTCGAGCGGACGCACACCGGCCAGCATCGGACCAGCCCACTCCTCGTCGACGGCCGGCTGTGGTTTGGATCGAACGACGGCTGGGTGTCGATCGTGGGAGCGGGACGGACGTTCGACCTCGTCAATTCGATCGAGGTGGGCGAGCCGGTGACCGCGTCGCTCCTGGTTGCTGACGGCGTCCTCTTCGTGCGTTCCTCCGACGCGCTCTACGCCATCGGTCGACAGCGCTGATCGGCGCTGAGCAGGCCGGATAAACCCGTCCGCTTGCCTTTCCGGGTCATGACGGAAAGAATGGAGCCCCATCCCTCCCACGGCGCCACCCAGGAACTCCCTCCCCGGATTCCTTCCTCGCTCGCCGCCAACCGCTCCCCGCTCCCAGCCAGACGCCCAATTCCCTGGTCTGCCTATCGGCGCTTCCATGCACATGATCTGCGAGCCCATCGCGGCATCGACTGTCGACCAATCGGTCGATGTGGTGGCGGTGCAGGAGATCCTCGACGACGAACCGGTCTGTCGTTCGATTTGGGATCTCGTCACTGATCAATTCCGCACCCGGGGCAAGTTCCTCGCCATCTGGCCCGGCGTGCGCCATGTCGTCCTCCACCGCGATCCGGACCGCGCGATCGATGGATTCCTCCTCGTCACCGCGATGGTGAACTGGCAGTTGGACTACGTCGTCGTCCGTCATGACGCCCGCGGCAAGGGGATCGCCTCGGCGCTGGTGCGAGGGGCGCTCAACGCGGCCTGCCACCGTCGCGTTCCGTACGTGATGCTCACCTGTGCCGATGAACTCGCGCCCCTCTACGAAGGCTGCGGCTTCAAACCGGTGGCCTTCCCGACCCGGCTGTCGAACTGATCGAGCCTCCCCCGTAACTCCCCGCGGAAAAAGTCATCCCTGACCGAACCGGCTGCGGGGCAGCCGGGAGAACCGGTCCACTTGGAAAACCTCCGGTTTTCTCGAGTACTGCACTCTCGCGACCGCCTCGTGCGGTCGAGCCAGCACTTCATCCACAGCCTGCTGACCGTCGATCCGTCCGCAGGATCCTCCCTTCGCGCCCCCAGAGACTCCTGACATGTGCGGCATCATCGCGTTCACCGGTTCGCTCGACGTCATCCCGATCCTCCTCGAGGGTCTGCGGCGCCTCGAGTACCGCGGCTACGACAGCGCGGGCGTCGCGACGGTCGATGACGCGGGAATCCATGTCCGCAGGCGGTCCGGCCGAATCGCCGCGCTGACCAGCGCGCTCGACGACGAACCGCTGGCCGGCACCTGTGGGATCAGCCACACCCGCTGGGCGACGCACGGTCCAGCTACGGAGCGCAACGCCCACCCGCATGTCGACGGAGCCGGGGACTTCGCCGTGGTTCACAACGGTGTCATCGAAAACTACCTCCAGCTTCGGCAGCAACTCGAGGATGACGGCATCGTCTTCCGCTCCGACACCGACACCGAGGTGCTCCCCCACCTCATCGCCAGATTCTGGTCGGGGGATCTGGTCGCGGCGGTCACCCGGGCGACGGAGGTCGTCCGCGGCACCTACGGCCTCGCGGTCGTCAGCCGCCATGCCCCCGGAACGATCGTCGGTGCCCGCCTCGGCAGCCCGCTGGTGATTGGCATCGGCCCCCACGGGCACTCGATCGCCTCCGACGCGGGCGCGTTGGCCAACCATGCCGAAAAGGTCGTCTACCTCGCCGACCGGCAGGTGTGCCGGATCGACGCGGATAGCTGGTCGGTGTCGACCCGCGGTGCCGCCACCGTCGACTGTGCGACCCATGATCTGCAGCAGTTGGTGGACGTGGAGGACGCCGATCTCGGGGGCTTCCCCCATCACATGCTCAAGGAGATCTACGAGCAGCCCGAAACACTCACCAACGCGATGCGGGGGCGGCTCGACGATGCCGATGCGACGGCCCGTTTCGGTGGGCTGAATCTCGACGCACGGCAGCTCCGCGGAGTGGAGCGGATCATCATGACCGCCTGCGGGACCAGCTACCACGCCGGATTGGTGGGCGAATACCTGTTCGAGGAACTGGCGAGGATCCCCGTCGAGGTCGAATATGCCAGCGAGCTGCGCTACCGCAATCCGCCGGTCGATCGCAACACGATCACGCTGGCGATCACCCAGAGCGGCGAGACCGCCGACACGCTCGCGGCGCTGCGGGAATCGAAGCGCATGGGCCATACGACGCTCGCCATCTGCAACGCGGTGGGGAGCAGCATCGCCCGCGAGGCCGACGGCGGTGTTTACCTCCACGCCGGCACCGAAGTGGGGGTGGCGAGCACCAAGGCCTTCACGTCGCAGGTCTGCGTGCTGGCGATGCTCGCCATCTACTTCGGCCGCACCCGGCACCTCTCCGTTTCGCAGGGGGAGCGTCTGATCGCTGAATTGCGCGCCCTGCCCGATGCCGTGCACGCGGCGCTTCGCTGCCACGAGGTCGTCAAGCAGGTGGCCGAGCGCTACTCTCACGTCCGCAATGTGCTTTACCTCGGTCGGCAGTTCCTCTATCCGGTGGCGCTCGAAGGGGCCCTCAAGCTCAAGGAGATCAGCTACATCCACGCCGAGGGGTATCCGGCCGCGGAGATGAAACACGGGCCGATCGCGCTGGTCGACGAGGAGACGCCGAGCGTGTTTCTCGTGCCGCGGGGGCAGGTGTTCGACAAAGTGATGTCGAACATGCAGGAGATCAAGGCCAGGCGTGGCCCCGTGATCGCCATCGCCAGCCCCGATGATCGCGAAGTGGCGCGAGTCGCCGACGATGTCATCCCGATCCCGGATGTCCCGGAATGGCTCCAGCCGATCGTGGCGGCTATCCCGCTCCAACTGCTCGCCTACGAGATCTCGCTCCTGCGGGGCTGCGACGTCGACAAGCCCCGGAACCTCGCCAAGAGCGTGACGGTAGAATGACGCGCCCTCACTCCAGCCGCCCGACGATCGCCTCGGCCAGAGCCGCCGCCGCCGCCGGGTGACGGCGGAGCCACAACTCCGGCTCGATCAGTTCCAGCTCCATCACGGCCCACGCCCCGTCGGCACGGCGCACGAGATCGACCCTCCCATAGGCCGGAGGGTTCTCGCAGGCCGCCATCGCAGCCTCGGCCAAGCTGATCTGTGTCGCGGTCGGCGTGCAGGGATGGACCGTCCCCCCGTGGTCGTCCTGGACGCGAAAATCCCCCGGCTTCGCCCGTTTCGTCAGGGCGTGCGTGAAGCGCCCGCCGACGATCACCAGCGTGTCCTCCCCATGGGTGACGATGTCGGGCTCGAACGGCTGGACGAGAAACGCCTCCCCGGCCAGGAGCGGGTTGATGATCCCTTCGAGGCACGCGGCCCCGGCGGCGTCGAAGCGGTGCGTGTGCCGGGCCCCACCGGAGACGGCCGGCTTCACAACCCCTTCCCTCCAGCCCTCGGCGGCCAGGATCCCGGCCAGGCTGGCGGTGGTACCCCGCTGGAGGAACCGCGTCGGGACGACCGGCACGCCGCGGGCGGCGAGGTCGGCGAGATAGTGCTTGTCGAGATTCCAACGGACCGTCGCGGCGTCGTTGATCAGCCGCGCCATCGGCTCGACCCGGTCGAGCCAGGCGGTAAATTCCTCCTGACGGTCGTAGTAGTCCCACGTGGTGCGGAAAACGACCGCGCGAAAGGCCCGCCAGTCGATCTGTTCGTCGGCCCAATCGAGGCGCACGCTCGCCAGCCCCCGGGCCGCGAGGTCTGCGATGAGGAGCCGATCGTCGGCGAGGATGTTGCCGAGATACCAGTCCCCCGCCGGGGCCACGGTGGCCGTGTAGCGGCGGTCGGTGAGGAGGGCGATCTCGGCGCGCGGTGCCATCCGGGGCACTCCTGGCGGTCGGCCGGACCGCGCGTGTGGTACGGGATCACCAATCGGCCACGGCCTGACCGTCGGCCGGGTGGCAGACGCTCGCCCAGGTGGCGGGGTTGATGTCCCCCTGCACCGCTCGGACGCTGGCGTCGCCGAGGGTCACGTTCATTCCGCCGTAATGCGGGGTCTGGGCCCGCGACGAATCACACGCTTTGATCCAGTGCGGCGCTGCCTGGAAGACGGCGCAGGCGGTGTAGCCGGCGGTCGATGGCGACTGCATCGTCTCATTGATGCAGAAGACGGGGCGCCAGCGGCTGTTGGAATCGCTCCACAGATTGCCGTTGGTGCTCGAATCGTCGGCATTGCCGCTCGAGCCGCAGGTGCCGTACCTCTCCGCCAGGAGGACGGTGCTCGTCGTCCCGTCAGGCATCGACTGCGAGATCCGCGAGCTCCCCTGGATGCGGGCCTCGGGGGTCGCGGCGGTGGGGTTGCCGAAGACGTTGTAGTTGACGGCATAGTTGCCGACGGCCCAATCCTTCGCCCCGCCGCTGGTGGTGGCCCCCATCCCGCCGGTGCTCGACATCTCCGTCGGGCAGAGGAAAGTCGGGATCGAGACGGCGTAGATCGTGCCCGCCCCGGGGGCTCCGGGGACCGGCGTGTAGACGGTCCGGTTGGCGAGATCGAAGAGGTTCCCTTGTTCGACGTAGGGGAGCAGCCAGGTGAAGGCGGTGAATCCGGTGGCCCCGCGATAGCCGTTGCCGGCCAGCGTGGCCAGATCCCGGCTCGACGGGGAGGCGACCGGCGGCAGGCCGCGCTTGGCGTCATTGATCGAATGGCAAGCGATGCCGAGTTGCTTGAGCTGGTTCTTGCACGACATGCTCCGGGCAGCCTCACGGGCGGCCTGAACCGCAGGGAGGAGGAGGCCGACGAGGGTGCCGATGATCGCGATCACGACGAGCAATTCGACGAGCGTGAACGCGCCAGGGAGGCCCAGGGAGGTCCCTCGTGACGACGCGACCGTGCGGGAGCGGAGGGTGGAGGAAGTGACGCCCATGGTTCGGTGGCTCCGGTGGGGAGCAGCGGGCCATCAATGGCTGACGGGCCGCCTGACCCGACCGCTGCACCGGAACGCCGACGGCGGCACGGAGCCCCTTCGAGGGTCCGGGCCGCCGTCAGAGGGGCGTTCCAGGTAGGGGCAGCCTATCCGGCCAGCAGGGTCGCCGCCATCCGGCCGGCGCTCAGCAGATTTCATGCCGTGAGTCGGTGCAAGGACCTTTGGAAAACCCACAAAACAATGCGGAGTCAAGACTTGCGCCGAGGTCCGAAGCCCGTTTATGGGCCACCGAGCCGGGCTGAAAAATTGCCTCGGCCGCGGTCAGCGAGGCGACGGCTCCAGCCACAATCGGGCCGTTCGCGGCGAGGGAACCCCGTAGCGAACTTCGATCGGCAGCCTCCCCTCCCCAGCACCGGAGGAGATCCCGTCGCCCGGGACCGGCTTCAGGGCGGTCACGGCCACCGGTTCGTCGACCTCCGCCGACTGCCGCACCGCCACCCATCCCAGCACGACGCCGAGCGCCGCGAGGGGAATGATCGCCCAGCGGGGCCGAGGCCCCCAGAAACCGACCGGAAATTGAGACATGTTCGCCCTGCCAGGATCGTACGCCCGCGCCCGACCGGGGAAACCTAGGCCACGGAACGCCACCCGGCAAACGTCCTCCACGACTTGGGGGGAGATCCGGCGCTGGTTCCTCCGGCCCTCTCCCTGTCTGGCCGCAGAACCAGAAAAACCTCCCCGGGGCGAATGATCCTGGAAAAAAACGGTTTATACTCTCGGCGTCATTCCCCCGCATCAATGGCCTCCCCATGTTCCGCCACATCGAATCAACCCGCCACGGCACTGTGGATGTCGTGAGGATTCTCGAACGTCGGCTCGTCGACGAGGCCCCGTTTGACGACCTCCGGGAGGAAATCGGCCAGGTGGTGGGAGCTCACCGGGGGACCCATCTCCTCCTCGACCTCGGCAACGTCGAGTTCCTCTCCAGCGCCATGCTCGACACCCTCTGCCAGTTCTACCGGCGGATCCACGCCGCCGGCGGTCAAGTCCGGCTCTGCGGGATGAAGCCCTCGATCGCCGAGGTCTTCCGGACCACCAACCTCGACCGGCTGTTCCCCATCCACGCCGACGTCGAAGAGGCCCTGACAAACTTCTGACCGCCGCCGCGAATCGGCGCCCCGGCCGGGATATACTGCGGGCTTCCATCCCATTCCCGTTTCTTTCCCTTCTTCTCTTCCATCCGAGGTCCATCGTCCATGAGCGACGCCTTTCGCAGGATCGACGTTTCCAAGCAGGAAAAAGCCGAGATCGCCAAGTTCAAGGACAAGAAGATCCTCGACGAGACCGCCCTCGATGAGCTGCGGGTGGAATTGCTGCGGTTGATCAACGACCGGCAGGGGCTGAACCTTCTCCTTGACTTCTCCAACGTCGAGTTCATGTCGAGCGCCGTCCTCGGTCTCCTCGGACAGATCCACCGCAAGATGGGGACTCTCAAGGGGAAGTTGAAGATGTGCAGTATCCATCCGCAGATCTATGAGGTCTTCAAGCTCACCAACCTCAACAAACTGTTCTCGATCCACAAAGATCAAGCCGAGGCGATGGGAAAGTTCTGATCCCCCGGCCAAGCCGTCAGCCAATCAGCAGGGATTCCCCTCCACCGGCCCCACGACACATCCTCGGGGTCGCCTCTCCCCCCGTGGTGCCATGAGCGAAACCCCGTCCCTTGGCAGCGCCCCGACTCCCTCCAGCCCGCGCCACCGTGTCGATGTCCTCATGGCAGAGGACAGCCGGATCCAGGCGAAGATGCTGGAGAAGCGCCTCGTCGATGCGGGCCACACGGTCCGGTGGGCGATCAACGGCGTCAAAGCGGTCGAGCTCCTCAAGGAGAAGCGGCCCGATCTGATCATCTCCGACATCGAGATGCCGGAGATGAACGGCTACGAGTTCTGCAAGATCGCCAAGACCGATCCGTCGTGGCAGACGATTCCGCTGATCCTCCTCTCGTCGCTCTCCGACCCGGTCGACATCATCCGCGGCCTCGAGGCCGGGGCCGACAACTACGTCACCAAGCCCTACGATCCCAACTACCTCCTCGGGCGCATGGATTCGCTCCTCGATACGCCGCTGGAGGCGGAATCGCCGATCCCCGGCAGCGAGATGGAGGTCACGATCGCCGGGCAGAAGTTCAAGGTTCAGGCGGGCCGGCAGCAGGTGCTCAACCTCCTCGTCTCGATCTTCGAGAACGCGGTGACGAAGAACAAGGAGCTGATCGTCACGAACCAATCGCTCTCCGTGGCGAAGGATTCGCTCCAGAAAGCGAATTCCGAACTGACGGCCGTCAACGAACAGATCGAACGCAGCAACAAGCGCATGACGCGCGACCTCCACGCCGCCGCGAAGGTGCAGCAATCGCTGCTGCCGGCCAAGGCGATCGATGTCCCCTCTGCGACGGTCGCCTGGAAGTATGTTCCCTGCAACGAGCTCGCCGGCGACTTCCTCAACGTCTTCCCGCTCGACGACGAGCATCTGGGGATGTTCGTCGTCGACGTCAGCGGCCACGGCGTGCCGTCGTCGCTCCTGGCGGTGACCGTCGGTGCCTTCCTCACCAACCGCGTCTCCGACTCCTCCCTCCTCGTGCGCCCGGGGAAGGACGGCGGGCCGGCGGTGGTGGTGCCGCCGGCCGAGGTCGTGACCCAGCTCAACAACCTCTTCCAGGCCGACAACCAGGTCGGCCTCTACTTTACGATCCTCTACGGCGTGCTCCACGTCCCCACCGGGATGCTCCGCTTCACGTCGGGGGGGCATCCGCCGCTGCTCCATGTCCCCAAGGAGGGCCCCTTGAAGCTCTTTGAGGTGGAGAGCTTCCCGGTCGGCTTCGTGCCCGACGTCGAGTTCACCGAGGAGGCGATTCAACTGCAGCCCGGCGATCGCGTCTACTTCTACTCTGACGGCGTGCCGGAGGCGATGGACGAAAAGCTCGACCAGATGGGGAACGAGCGGATGACGGCGCTGGTCGAGTCGCTCCGTGGCCAGCCGCTGGAGACGAACGTCACGAAGCTCTTCGAATCGGTGCAGGCGTGGTGCCAGCCGAAGGGCCCGCTCGACGACGTCTCGATCCTCGGTGTCGAGTGGAAAGGCTAGCCCAGGCGGAGCCGGCCCGGGCATTCACCGCCAGTCGATCACCTGGAAGATCCCCCGCCGGCTGGCGATCCGACCAGGGATTTCGAGGATCCGATCCCGCCACACCGACAGGGCGATCCCGATCAGGAAGATCATCAGGCCACCAACGCCGAGATAGATCCCCACGGCGAGCTCCGGACGGTAGACGAGATTCGCAAACAGCGTCAGCAGATAGATCGCCATCCCGCCGACACCGACGAGCGTGGCGGAGCGGATCCTGGCGACGCACCCGACCACGATCAGCGGCAGGAGGGCGGTGACGAGGAGCATCTCGTCGAACAGCACCGGCCGACCACCCGTCCAGCGGTTGCCGAGGACGTTCCAGAGCACCGGCCCGGCCGCCACCACGCTTCCTACGACAAGGAGAAAGCCGACTCCCTCGTCACGCTCCCCAGCCCGTTCCTTGACCCGCGCACTGCAGCCGGCGGCCAGCAGGATCAATCCCGCCGCCGTGGCACCGAGCTCGATGGCCTGGGCCGGTTCCAGATGAAGGAGCCGCACCCAGCCGGCGCCCGTCAGCCCCACGATCGCGCCAGCGCCGAGGAGGAGGAAGCGCCGCTGAGAGGCGTTGACCGCGACGAACGCGGCCAGTGCGGTCAGGCCAGCGGTCGCCATCGGGAACAGACCGACTCCGGCCAGCCCGGTCTCGTCGCCGACCAATCGGAAGACCCCCTGCATGATCGTCGCCATCGCCGCGATGGAGACCATCAGCAGCCCAACGGCGCGCCAGGCGCCTCCGACGGTGCGGACGGCAGGGCTACCGGCGACGCCGTCACAGGCCCGTCCCGTCGCCAACACCGCCAAGCCGGCCGCGGCGGCCAGGGGGATGAGGAGGTCAACCGTGACGAAATCCTCGAGGATCGTGCCGCCGGCGAGGAGGACCGCGGTCGCGGCGAGGCCGGAGTACACCCCGCGCATCGCCGCGGGTCGACCGCTTCCCTCGAGGCTCGAGACGATCCAGAGATACGCCGCGGCCAACCACAGTCCGGCGGCCAACGGCGGCGACGTCGCCACCCGGCTCCCCCCCAGGGCCCAGCCGGCGACCGTCCAATCGAGCTCGATCCAGGCCACCAGTTGCAGCCCGAGGAGCCCGATGGCCGCGGCGAAGAGTTGCAACTGTCCTGCCAGGAAGAGGGGACGACCGAAGCGACGACGGTCGTAGACCGGGTCATCGATGGCAAAGGCTCGTTCGGCGTGGATCGAGATCGCCGCCAGGCCGAACAGCGCGATGCACACCCACGCACTGTCCGTGCCCAACCCCAAGTCGCCCAGAAGGAGCAGGGCGGTGAGCGTCACCCCCACTTCCACAGCCCAGAAAAAGGCCGGATCACGAAGCACGACCATGGTCGCAGCATAGGCGAGGCAGCAGAGGAGACCGCCGACCCAAAGGTGCCCGTCGACGGTCACGATTCCCTGCCAGTTGAGATACCAGAGATTGAGCGGGGCGGCCACGCAAGCGAGGAACGTGATCGCCCGACCGGCGAGACGGTGACGCGAGCGCAGCGAGACGCCCCAGCCGGTACCGAACAGGAAGAGCGTCGCGCAGACCAGCGCCAGGGCGACGACGCGCGGGTCCTCGAATACCCCGAGGCTGACGAGCGTGGCGATCAAGCCGAGGATCGACAGGCATCCACCGGCGACGAGCAATCGCTCGATCGAGCTTGGATCGAGGAGCACCCGCAACCAGGCGCCGATGGCCGGCTCGGCCACCCCATCCCGAGGCTCGCCCTCGATTTTCCCGGCCTCGTTTGTTGAGGCCGGCCCCGGGGACTGATCTCGGGCATCGTGGTCTTCGGTCGACATCGGATTGGCCTCCTGGGGCCCTCTGTGAAATTGGATCCAGAGGAAGAGGCGACGAAGGCAGGAGGGCGTCACGCGGAAAAAACGGACGTAATGGTCCAACCGCTTCGGGCCCGCGTTGCTCCGGTGGAGATCGTTCCCCCAGCCGTGCTCATCGCCGCGGAAAGGGCTTTCCGCAGCCGAGCCCGGCCGGGCCCTCAAGGGCGCTTCGGAGCGGGGCTGCTCCGCGGCCGGTAGGCGCTGCAGCCGACCCCCTCGACGCGGTCGTAGGTGTCGCAGACGCCGAGCATCGTCTCGGCGCCGCCGAGGAACAGCGCTCCGTCGGGGCGGACGGTCGATCGCATCTTCGCCAGGATCGCGGCGCGGGTCGGGACGTCGAAATAGATGAGAATGTTCCGCAGGAAGACCAGGTCGCACGGCGGCACCCCCTGCCAGGCCTCGAGGAGATTCATCCTCCGGAACTCGACGTACTTCCGGCAGTCGTGCCCGATGCTCCACTTCCCCTGGAGCCGGACGAAGTACTTGTCCCGCAGTTCCACCGGCAGGCCGCGGGTGACCTCGAGATCGCTGTAAAGCCCCTCCCGGGCCCGGGCCAACACCGGCTCGGAGATGTCGGTGGCGAGAATCCGCACCGACCAGCCGGCAAGCGCCTCGCGGAAGTGCTCGTTCAAGAGTATCGCCAGGCTGTAGGCCTCCTGCCCCGACGACGCGGCCGCCGACCAGACGACCAGATGCCTGGCGACAGCGCGACGTTTGAGGAGGTCGGGAAGCAGCCGCTTCACCGTCTCGAACGGCGATCGATCGCGGAAGAACGACGTCTCGTGCGTCATCATCGCATTGAGGACGTCCTGCTCGAGACCGGGATCACGGGCGCTGCGGACGCGCTCGACGAGGCCCTCGAAATCGAGGAGGCCCCGCTGCCGCAGTACCGGCAGGAGCCGGGCCTCGACGAGGTAGGCCTTCGATGCGTCGATGACCACGCCGCTGCGCCGCTTGAGAAAGGTCGCCAGGAAGGCGAGCTGCTGGGGATTGACCTTCAAGGGAGCCGTCCTGTCTGGGATACACCCGACCGTGGAGCAGAGGTCAGCCGCGCCGTCGCAACCGCATCCCCACCTCGACGCCGAGCTGCCGGATGGGGAGGACCGCCTCGGCCAGGCCCGCCCGGGCGACATGCCCAGGCATCCCCCAGACGACGCTCGTGATCTCGTCCTGGGCGAGGATCGTGCCGCCGGCGGCGTGGATCGCTTCGCTCCCCTTGAGGCCGTCCTTCCCCATCCCGGTCAGGACGACGGCGAGCGTCGCCCCCCCCCACACCGCCGCAGCGCTGCGGAAGAGAACGTCGGCCGCCGGCCGACAGGCATTTTCGGGGGGGCCGTCGTCGATCTGCACGATCACCTTCGTCCCTCTGCGGACCACCTTGAGATGCCGGCCGCCGGGGGCGAGAAGGATGTCGCCGGCGCCGAGCTGATGGCCGTCGAGCGCTTCCCGGACCGGCAGGCCGCAGACCTTCGTGAGTTGCTCGGCGAGGTGGGCGGTGAACACGGCCGGCATGTGCTGGACGATGAGCACCGGCACCCCGGCCGTTTTCACGAACGCGGGGAGGAATTCCGACAGCGCCACCGGCCCGCCGGTCGACACTCCCACGACCACCACCGCGACAGGGTCGGCACGGGTCCGGGGCGTGGCCCTGGGTTGGAGGGGAGTGGCGCCGCCCCCCGATGCCGACACCTGCCGGCGGAACTGTTTCAGCTTGGGGATCACGTCCTCGCGGATCCGTGCTGCCACCTCCTCGCTGCTGGCCCCCTTCGGCTTGGCGACGTAATCGTTGGCGCCGGCAACGAGGGCATCGAGCGCCACCTTCGCACCGCGCTCGGTGAGCGTCGAAAACATCACGACCGGCAAGCGGGGGTGGACACGACGGAGCTCGCGGAGCATCGTCAGCCCGTCCATGACCGGCATCTCGACGTCGAGGAGGACGACATCGGGGCAGGATTCGGCGACACGGGCGAGCCCCTGGACCCCGTCGGCCGCCGTCCCCGTCACGCGCAGCTCCGGATCGGCGGAGAGCGTCGTCGAGACGACGCCACGGATCGCCGCCGAATCATCGACGACGAGAATCCGCAACGGCGCGTGGCCGGGAGCGGCACCGGGGCGGGGAACAGTTCGGGCGCCGACGGCGGCGATGGCCTCGCCGATCGCTGCCGGAGTGAAAGGCTTGGCGACGAAGACACCGGCCCCCGCCCGGATCGCCCGGTCGACCACCTCCGGGGCCCTGTCGGACGACATCGCCACGATCGGCAGGCTATTCAACAGGGCCTGGCCACGGATCCGCTCGATGAGGGCAAACCCGTCCATGACGGGCATGTGGAGATTGACCGTTACCACGTCCGGCCGGCCGCTGCTGGCGAGGATCGCCAGCGCCTCCTCGCCGTCGGCCGCCTGCTCGCACGCGTACCCGAGGTCGACGAGCATCTTCGCGAGGATGCTCCGCACCGGCTTGGAATCATCGACGATCAGGGCACGCATGGAATCAGCCATCGGATCAGCGTGGACCGGGGCCCCACGGCCCCGGCGTCACTTCTGGTATTCCTCCACGAGCCGCTGCAGGTTCTGAGCCATCCGCGCCAGTTCCTGGCTCGAGAGCTGGGCGTTGCTCGCCCCCTCGGCGGTATTCTGCGCGGCCTGCGCCACCTGGCCGATATTTTGGGCGATCTCCGTCGAGCCGATCGTCGCCTCGCCGATGTTGCGGCTGATCTCGCTGGTGGTGACGCTCTGCTCCTCGACCGCGGCGGCGATCTTCGTCTGCAGCCCGTCGATCTTCTCGATCACCGCCACGATCTCACCGATCGCACTGACAGCCTTGGAGGTGTCAGCCTGCATCGCCTCGATCTTCGACCCGATATCCTCGGTGGCCTTGGCGGTCTCGCGCGCGAGGTCCTTGACCTCGTTGGCGACGACGGCGAAGCCCTTTCCCGCCTCGCCGGCCCGCGCCGCCTCGATCGTGGCATTGAGGGCGAGGAGGTTCGTCTGCTCGGCGATCGAGGTGATCACCTTCACCACCTGGCCGATCTCCGCGCTCGACGTCCCGAGCTTGTCCATCGTCTTTGACGTCGCCCGCGCCATGTCGACCGACTGCCGGGCGACGCCGGCGGCATCCTGGGCGGAGCGGGCAATCTCGTAGATGCTCTGGACGAGGTTCTCGACCGAGCCCGACACCGTCTTCGTGTTGGCGCTGACCTCCTCGGCGGCCGCAGAGACGAGGTTTGCCTGAGCGGTCGTCTCCTCCGCCGCAGCGCTCATCTGCTGGCTGACGCTCGTCAGCTCCTCGGAGGCGCTGGCGAGGGTGTGAGTGTTGTCCTTGATGCCGTCGACGAGCTTCACCTGGCGGCGCGCTGACCGACTGAACGACGATGCGATCCGCGCCGAGAGGAGGGCCACGCCGAGTGTCGTCAGACCGAAGATCCAGCCGGCGAAGCGCTTCAGGGTATCGACCGGGGCCGACACCTCCGCCTGATCGATGTCCGACACGATCGCCCACCTCACCGCATCGTTGCCCGGGCCGTCGGCCGGGTGGATGAGCGCCGGCCCCCAGGAGGAGAGGACCGGTTCATTCCGGTAATCGAGGGCCAGGCCGGTGCCGCTGCCCCCATTCTTGAAGACATCCTCAACCGGGGCGGTGTCGACTTTGTGCTTCGGGTTACAGATCGTCGTCTTCACGCCGAGTCGCTCGAGAAACCGGGAATCGGTGCGGAACAGCTTGTCGGGCCCGACGGCGTAGGTCTCGCCGGTGGCGCCCAGTCCGAGGGTCTCGCCGACGACCGCGTTGATCCGGTCGAGCGGCAACTGGAAGGCGAGCACGCCAACCACCTTCCGGCCGTCGAGGATCGGCGCCGCGATGAACCCAGCGGGCTTTTCGTAGGAGGGGAGATAGGGGGCGAAAACACCAAAATAGACGACATCCCCGCGCCCGGCGCCGGCCGCCTGGCGGAACACCTTCCCGAGACCCGTCTCGGCGAAGGCGCCGTTCTTGAGCGACGTGGCGAAGTCGATCTCCTTGAAGACGGTGTAGACGATCTCGCCGCTTTCGGCATCGATGAGGAAGATGTCGTAGAGCCCATAGCTCCGCAGCACCTTACGGAGCCTCGGGTGATGCAGGGCATGGGCCCGACTGTAGGACGAGGCATCCGTCGCGGCGTCGAGGAGATCCTTCGATCCGGTCGGGTTCGCATTGCGCACCAGATAGAGATCCTGGAGCCAGTTCGAAGCGTCGCCGAGAACGGCCGTCAGCCCCTCGGTCTTGATCTCTTTGTCGTTCTCCGCCTTGTAGCGCGGGGCGAACTCATTGGCATACCACGTCCCGAGATCGCGCCGGGCCTGGAACTGCTCCGGCTCGGTCACGGCGCCGTCCTGGAGGATGGTGCGGAAGCCCTCGCGGAAATCGGCAAGCGCTTCGCGGGTGGAGGGATCGTCGGCGAGCACGCGGAGATGATCGTGGAGCCCTGCGAAGTAGCGTTCCACCTGTTTGACGGTGATCTCGCGGACGACCGTGAGCTTCCCCCGCGCCTCCACATCGAGCGCCTGCGAGGCGCTGCGGTAGGTGGCATAGCCCATCAGGGCCAGGGGCACCAGCGACACCAGCAGGAGCGCGAGGAGGAGGGGATTGGTGGCGAATGCCACCAGCTCCCGGAGCCACCCGCGCCGGTCATTCCGCACGTCTGCCTGCACGCTCATCGGATCTTCCTTTCCACGGTCGGTTCCACCAATCCTGCCAGAATCGCCTCGATCCCGAGCAGGTGCACGAGCCCGTCTCGGGCGGCAACCACCCCCTCGATGCACTCTCCCAGGCTCCCCTCCGCCCCGACCCTCGACGTCTCGATCGATGCCACGGGGATGTCGACGACGTCGGTGAGGGCGTCAACAATGAGGCTGTGCGTCTCGCCGCCGGCCGTCAGCACGACATGGATCCCCTCGTCGGCGATCGGCTCGAATCCCATCCGGCGGCGCATGTCGATCGCCGGCACGATCCGGCCACGGAGGTTGAGGAGCCCGCGGATCGCCGTCGGCCCCCGCGGCACCGGTGTTGTCACCGTCCCGCGAAACACCTCCTGCACGGCGCTGGCATCGACCGCGAAGGCCCGGCCGGCGACGACGAACGTGCAGAAGCGGCGCGTCTGGGCCGCCTGCTTTCCGGGGTCGATCATCTCCGCGGCGCGCGTCATGCGGTCACCCCGGGGGTGGCCGTGGTGGGAGGGGCGCCGGGGAGGGCGTGCCGGACATCGATCACCTCGGTGGCCCGACCGGCCACGGCGATCGTGCCGAGCACGCCACGGGCACACAGACCATGGTTGATCGGCGCCTCGGGGGTGACCACCTCGAGGATCCGGCGGACGCGAAGGGCCACCTCGCCGAGCGTCGCCGCAAGGATCACGGCGGTCACCGCCGGCGAGTCGACCGGTTGCGGCGTACCGGCGAGGACGGCGTCGATATCGGTGATCGCCGTCAGCCTCCCTTCCCGATGGACCACCATGTGCCCGGCCGCAAGCTGGAGCCGCTCGCGTGGAAACGTCTCGAGTCGGGCGACCTCCTCCAGCGGCACGGCCACAACGCGCCCCGCCGGAGATTCGCAGACGAGGTAGCGCTCGAGCGGGGCTGCGTCGGCGGCAGTCGCCTCCGCCGCACGGTCCGACGCGGGGCGGGGGGGGACCTTCGCGGCTTGGGCGATGCCGCGCGGGTCGAGGATCAGCACCACTGCGCCATCGCCGCGGACCGTGGCGCCGGCATAGAGCCCAAGGGCCACGAGCACCGCCACGATCGGCTTGACGACGATGTCCTCGCTGACGGTGACGCCGTCGACGACGAGGCCGTATTCGACCTCGTCACTCCGCAGAACCACGACCGTGCCCCGCGCCGGCTGGCCAGGGGCGGCCACGGCCTCGAGGCCGAGGAGCTCCCCGAGGAACACCAGCGGCAGAAGTCGGCCGCGGAGACGCATCACCGGCGCCCCCTCGAGCCCCTCGACCGACACCGCCGCGCCATTCGTGCCGGCGCGGAGCGCGATCAGCTCGCGGACGGCCGCCTGGGGGATCGCGAACCGGTGGCTGCCGGAGGAGACGATTAACGCCGGGATGATCGCCAGGGTGAGCGGGATCCGCACCCGGACGGTGGTGCCCGTGCCGGGGACGCTCCCGATGTCGACCGCCCCGCCGATCGCCTCGATGTTCGTCCGCACGACGTCCATGCCGACGCCACGCCCCGACACATCGGTGACCTTGGCGGCGGTCGAGAACCCCGGCTCGAAGATGTATTGGAGGACGCGTTCATCGGGGAGGAGCGCGGCCTGTTCGCTACTGATCAGCCCCTTGGCAACCGCCTTCTTCCGCACCGCATCGACAGGGATCCCGCCGCCGTCGTCACGGATCTCGACCATCACCTGACCACTCTCGTGGTAGGCCCGCAGCGACAGCCGGCCGGCCGCCGGCTTTCCCCGGGCCACGCGCACTTCGGGGGGCTCGATGCCATGGTCGACGGCGTTGCGGACGAGGTGCGTGAGCGGGTCGCGGATCGTCTCGATGAGCGAACGATCGAGCTCGGTGTCAGCTCCGTCGATCTCGAGCGTCACCTCCTTCCCGCAGGTCACGGCGAGATCGCGGACGATCCGCGGAAACTTGCTGAACACGTGCTCGATCGGCTGCATCCGCGTCTTCATCGCCGCCGCCTGGAGCGACGCGGTGACGGTGTCGATGCGGTGCACGACCTTGAGGAGCTCGGGGTGATCGTCCCCCCGGGCGGCCGTCGTGTGGCGAACGGTCGACTCGAGCTGGTTGCGGGCAAGAACGAGCTCACCGACGAGCTCGACGAGCGTCCCCAGGAGGCCGACGTCGACCCGGATCGATTGCTCGGCCACCGCAGGCCGCCTGGTTCGCGGCGCGGCCGGCGGCTGGGTCGGGATGGGCAACGGGGCGGCGGTGACCGCATCAGGCACGACGACCCGCGTCGTCGAGAGAGGCACCGTGTCAGCCTCCACCTCGGCGGTCATCGTGATCGCTGGCACGATGGCAGGCGCGATCAACGCGGCTGGCGACTCGGGCGTCTCCGCGATGACACGTTCCGCTGCCGCGACGGGCGCCTCGATCTTCGCGGGCGCCGCGGTTGGAGTGGGCTCCGGGTCGGCCGGCAGACGCGCCTCGATCGGGGCGGGGGGCGGAGGGGCCGGTGGTGCTGCCGGGGTGGACGGCGGCGTCAGGCGGGTGACGACGACGACGCCGTCCTCCCGGCGCTTGGCGGCCTCGAAGGCAACCCGGTCGAGCGACTGGGAGAGATCATGGAAATCGCTCTCCCCCTCTCCGCCGGTCTTCTCGATTCGCTCGAGGATCGAGCGGACGGCGTCGACGAGCGTGAGGAGGACGCCGGTGACGTCGTTGTCGAGATCGATCTTTCCGTCCCGCAATTGGCCGAGCAGATGCTCGCCGCTGTGCGTGATCGCCCCGAGCTTGGCGAAACCGAAGAATCCCGACGTCCCCTTGATCGTGTGGACGGTGCGAAAGATGCTCGCCAGCCGCTGGGAATCGCGCGGGTTCTCCTCGAGGGCGACGAGATCTTGGTCGAGTTGGTCGAGATTCTCGGCCGACTCGACGAGGAACTCCCGCACGAATTCTTCGTTGTCGTTCATGGACCCACCATCCCGGTGGGGGACCGACGGCACGCCCATCCCCACTCAGATACCATACACAGGAGTTTCGGCGGAATGGCCTGCCCGCCGTTTCTCCCCGGACGGTCGCGACGCTCGTACCGATGGCAACGGTTTCCCGCAGGCTCCCGCGGCATCCCCGCCCACCCATGCCCAGCCTGCCCGCCCCGCTCCGCCACGCCCTCTGCCTCCGTTGCCCCCGGTGCGGGGCCGGTCGCCTGTTCGCCGGGTGGTTCCGGATGGAGCCCCGCTGCCCGGCCTGCAGCCTCGATTTCCGCCGCGAACCGGGCTTTTACCTCGGGTCGATCTACATCAATTACGGCGTCACGGCCCTGACGACGATCGCCCTCTATGGCCTCCTCGTCCTCGGCGCCGGCTGCTCGGCGGAGCAGGCCCTGGCCGCCTGTCTGGCCGTGTCGGTGGCCCTGCCGATGTGGCTCTTCCACTATGCCCGGGCCTTCCTCTTGGCGATCGACAGCTCCGTCAACAGCGAGCCTTCGTCGGCTCCGGGAGACAGCGGCGCGGGCCTCACCGACGCCCAGCTCTCCTCTCACCGCACCAATGACGGCCAGGCGGGGTGTGCGATGGGGATCGCGCTGACCCTCGTCCTTGTCTTCGCCCTCCTCATGGCCGCAGTCACGCTCTGGTTCGCGATCGGCCCCGGTTCACGGGGAGGAGCCTGGGACGACGGCGGCCTGATGGAGGAGCCGGGGTGATCGGGTAGACTGCCGCCAGCCCGGGGGGGCGTCCGTCGTCGCGGCGATTCGCCGTGGCCCCCTCCGCCGCCGCCCCCGAAGGAAACCGTCATGCACCGCCTGCCGCTGTTGTGCCTCGCGCTCCTCCTGGCCATCCCCGCGGTTCGCGCCGAGGAGGGGGGCCCGGCCGATCTCCTCCCCACCCTCGGTGCGATCCAGCGGCTCGACCCGCGCTTCGACGGCCTGGTGCCGAAGGCTGCCGTCATCGAGGTCCTCGCCAGTGGCTTCGAGTGGGCGGAGGGGCCGGTGTGGGTGAAGGGAGACGGCGCCGTCCTGTTCAGCGACATCCCCCGCAACCGGGTCAATCGCTGGAAGCAGGGGGAAGGGCTTTCGACCTATCTCGAGCCGGCCGGCTTCACCGGCCCCGGCGCCTACGGCAACGAGCGCGGCAGCAACGGCCTCACCCTCGACCGGCAGGGCAACCTCGTCTCCTGCGAGCATGGCGACCGCCGCGTCAGCCGGCTCACGCCCGGCGGGGGCAAGCGGACCGTCGCCGACAACTACAAGGGGAAGCGGTTCAACAGCCCCAACGACGTCGCCGTCCACTCCTCCGGTGCGATCTACTTCACCGACCCCCCCTACGGCCTCCCCAAGGGCTTCGACGACGAGCGCCGCGAGCTCGACTTCTGCGGCGTCTACCGGGTCACCCCCGACGGCACGGTGACGCTCCTGTGCGACACGATGACCCGTCCCAACGGCATCTGCTTTTCCCCCGATGAGAAGCGTCTCTATGTGGCACAGTCCGATCTCCAGGCGCCGATCTGGAAGGTGTTCAACGTCCAAGCCGACGGCACGCTCGATGCCGGCAAGACGTTCTTCGACGGCACGAAGCTCTTCAAGGAACGAAAGAAGGGGCTGCCCGACGGGCTCAAGGTCGACACCGCGGGGAACGTCTTCGCCACCGGCCCCGGTGGCGTCCTCGTCATTGCCGCCGATGGCACCCACCTGGGAACGATCCTCACCGGTCAGGCAACGGCCAACTGTGGCTTCGGCGATGACGGCAAGACACTCTACATGACGGCCGATTCCCACCTCTGCCGGATCAAGCTCTCGACCACCGGCCCCCTCCCGGGTCCGTGATCCGAGCCCCCGTGCCACCGATCTGACTCATGACGCCCCCACAAACCTCATCCGCCGAGCCCCCATCCCCCCGAGCTTGGCGGGCGTTCCGCGCCCGGGCCGCGATCGTCGTCCTCGAGGCGGTCCTGATCGTCGGTGCCTTCCCCGGACCGATCGCCACCCTCCGGGCAGATGTCATCGAATCGACCAGCTTCAACCGTTGGCGAGGCGTCCTGCTGGTCCTCGTCCTGCTGCTCCTGAACCATGTCAGGAACCATGCGGCGGAGTACAGGGATTCGCGGTTCTCCCGCCCGATCCTCGCGTGGAACGGCCTTTCATCGGTGACGCTCATGGCCTGCCTCTGGGGGATGGCCGGCGGCTTCATCGAGCCCACGTTGGGGCGATGGGGACAGCTCCTGCTCGTGATGACGATGGCGGCCGTATGGGGCGCGTCGGTCCTTGCGATGTGGCTGCCGAGGCTGTCTCAAGTCCCTTCTTTCATCGGCCTTGGGGCCTTGGTCACGGTGTTCTTCTTGGCCGCCCGCTATGTCGAGCTATTCACCAGGAAGTTCTGGTTGTACAGCGGGGGAACGACGGTCGATCTTGTCGAGATTCTCCTGACCCCGTTCGCCGGCGCTCCGGTCATCAGACCCGAACCATTCGTCATCGGGACCGACGCCTTCAAGGTGCAGATCTTCGAAACCTGCAGCGGATTCCAGGGGATCGGACTGATCACGTTGCTGCTGGGGGGCTATTTGTTGTGGTTCCGCCAGATCCACCGTTTTCCGCAATCGCTCCTCCTGTTTCCGATCGGCATCGGCATCATCTGGCTGGGCAATGCGGTGCGAATCACCGCCCTGATCCTCGTCGGCATCTGGATCGATCCCAAGATCGCCGTCGACGGGTTCCACTCGCAGGCGGGCTGGATTTCGTTCCTCATCGTCGGGCTGGGGACGATCTGGGTCGCGCAGCAGATGTCGTTTTTCTCGATCCGAGCCCCGGCTGACGTCGGCCTGCCGGTGGGGGAGGCCACGAGTCCCGCTGGCGCCGCAATCGCAGCGCCGGCGGCGGCGACAGCGGGGACCGACGGCGAGCCCGAAGTCTCCCATGGGCCATCGGCCTTCGCCTGCCTGCTTCCCTTCCTCGTTCTCACCGCCGTCACGATCCTCACGCAGGCCTTCACGAGCGGTTTCAACCAGCTCTATCCGCTCCGGGTAATCGCGGTCGCCGCGGTACTCTGGTCCCTGCGGCGGCACTACCGCCCCGGCCCCCAACCGCTCTCGGTGGTGGGGATCGGGATCGGGGTCTTTACGTTCCTGGTCTGGATGGCCCTCGCTCCCGCCGACGGGCTGGAGGATGCGGAGAAGGTTGCCGCCATGGATCCGGCCCAGCTGGGCCAGCCCTGGGCCCTGCTCTGGCTGCTGTTCCGACTGGCCGGGTACACGATCACGGTGCCGATCGCGGAGGAGCTGGCGTTTCGCGGATTCCTCGCCCGCCGTCTCATCGACGACGACATCGAGCGGGTACCGGCGGGGACATTCACTTGGCTGTCGTTCCTCGCCTCGTCGCTCGCCTTCGGCGCCATGCACGGCGCGGATTGGCAGCGGGCCACGCTCGCCGGGCTGGCCTTCGCGCTGGCCCTCTATCACCGCCGCCGGCTCTCCGACGCGATCGTCGCCCATGCCACGACAAATGCATTTCTGGGGGGCTACGTGATCGCCACCGGCGCGTGGACGGAATGGGGCTGATGCCGCCCGCAGCCGCCCCGTGAAGCGGGCATCACTCCCAGGCGAACAGCCGCAGCCGGTTGCCGTCGGGATCGTGGGTGACGATCTCTGTAAAGCCCTCGTGCCCCGGGGGGGGCTCCTGGAAATCGGCGCCGGCCATCCGCAGCCGGTCGCGGCAGGCGGCCAGGTCGGCGACCTCGAAGCCGAGGCTCCAGCGCTGGCTCGCCGGGGGCGCCTCCGGTCGCTCGAGGATCGCCAGCCGGGCTGTGCCTGCCTGGAGGAGGGCGTAGCCGTCGTCGAGGGCGCGGATCAGCACCCGCAGGCCGATGACATTCCGATACCACTCGACGAGCTCCCCCCACCGCGCCGAGCGCAGTTCGATCGAAAACAGCTCCGGGGGACCATGGGGGCGCACTGGTGCTGGCATGCCTCGGGGGGATCAGAGGGCTCAATCCGGCCCGCGGGTTGTACCCGGCGAAACGGCAGCCAGACCAGCACCCCGCGGTGGAAACGGCCATCAGGGGGAAAAAAACGCCGCAACGGCCCCTCCGACTGCTCTTCTCGATTTCCCGGCCACACCGGACAATTCCCCCTTCTCTTCATTCCCGCCTCCCCTTTCCCGGTCGAGCATGCCGCCAGTCCCCCCCGCCCCCTCCGATGATCCATCGACCGGCCCTCTCCAAAGCGGCGGTATTGCCGCCGGTCTGGAAAAAGCCCGGCGCGACAAGCTCCGCAAGCTCGTCGAACTGGGGCTCGACCCGTGGGGGAGCCGGTTCGACGGGGCCGCGTCGATCGCCACGGTGCGCGAGCAGGGGGAGCCCCTCAAGCGCCCCGCAGGGGAGCCGGCGGCGGAGGATGGCCCCACCGTCCGCGTGGCCGGGCGGATCATGCTCCAGCGGAATGCCGGCAGCCTCGTCTTCATCGCGCTGGCCGACCGCTCGGGGCGGATCCAGATCATGCTCGGGAAGAAGCAGGTCGGCCCCGAAAATTGGAAGGTGGTCGACTGCCTCGATCTCGGCGATCTGATCGGCGTCGATGGCCGGCTCGGGTATTCGAAGACCGGCGAGCTGACCGTGTTCGCCTCGGCGCTGACGTTTCTCACGAAGTCGATCGAGACGCCGCCGGACAAGTTTCATGGCCTGGTCGATACCGAGCTCAAGCAGCGGATGCGCTATGTCGACCTGATCCACGGCGAGGGGGTGCGCGAGCGGTTCATCGCCCGCAGCCGGATTGTCGCCTCGGTGCGGCAGACGCTCTTCGACCGCGGCTACCTCGAGATCGAGGGGCCAACGCTCCAGGACTCGGCCGGCGGCGCCGCGGCCCGCCCCTTCAAGACCCACCACAATGCCCTCGACATGCCGCTGGTGCTGCGGATCGCGCTGGAGCTCCATCTCAAGCGGCTCCTCGTCGGCGGCATGGAGCGCGTCTTCGAACTGGGGCGTGTGTACCGCAACGAGGGGGTGAGCCCGCGGCACAATCCCGAGTTCACCATGCTCGAGGCCTACGAGGCCTACGGCGACTATGTCACCATGATGGACCTGACCGAGGCGATCATCCGAGATGCGGCGAAGGTCGCCGGGACGCCGCCGACGGTGCAGTGGATGGGGCACGACATCGATCTTTCCAAGTCTTTCCGTCGGGTGAAGTACGACGATCTCATCCGCGAGGTGGTCGGCTGTGATCCGGCCGATCCGGCGAGCATCACCGCCGCGGCCGCCAGCCGCGGCATCGACACCTCCGGCCGCCACCCCGATGTCATCAAGAGCGATCTCTTCGAGGCGACCTGCGAGGCGACCCTCTCGGCCCCGACGTTCGTGATCGATTATCCCGCCGCGATCTGCCCGCTCACGAAGCGGAAGGCTGGTCAGCCGCACGTTGCCGAGCGGTTCGAGCTGTATGTCGCCGGCATGGAACTGGCCAACGCCTACACCGAGCTCAACGACCCTGATCTCCAGGAGGAGCTGTTCCGCACGCAACTCGCCGGCCTCGCCGCCGAGGAATCGATGGCCCGCATGGACACCGATTTTCTCCGCGCCCTCCGCCACGGCATGCCACCGGCGGGAGGCCTCGGGATCGGCATCGATCGGCTCGTGATGCTGCTGACGCAGTCGGCATCGATCCGCGACGTGATCCTCTTCCCCATCCACCGCCCGCAGACCGAGGACTGAAGCCTGTGTACACCCTCCTCCTCTGCTGGCGTTACCTGCGGACCCGCTGGATCGCCCTGGCGAGCGTCATCAGCGTGACCCTCGGCGTGGCGACGATGATCGTCGTCAACGCCGTCATGGCCGGCTTCGCCCACGAGATGCAGTCGCGGATCCACGGCATCCTCTCCGACATCGTCTTCGAGAGCCATTCCCTCTCCGGTTTCCAGGACCCGCAGTGGCACATGGAGGAGATCCGCCGCGCCGGCGGCGACGACATCGAGGGGATGACGCCGACGGTGGCCGTGCCGGCGATGCTCAACTTCCAGGTCCGCGGCCAGTGGGTGCCCCGGCAGATCATGCTCATCGGGATCGACGAGACGACCCACGCGACGGTGAGCGATTTCGGCCGCTACCTCCAGCATCCGGACAACCGCCGCCAACTGTCGTTCGGCCTTCGTGACGGCGGCTACGACACGATCGACAGCCAGACCGATGACCAGCAGGTGGCGACGCGGCCAGCGCTCGAGGGGGCCGGCTGGCCTCACCGCCGGATGCGCGTCGAACGGGAGCGGGCCTGGAGGCAGCGGCAAGCGGAGCTCGAAGGAGCCGAGCAGGCCGGTGCCGGATCCCGTGGCGGCGGCCCCGTGCGCCCGGTCGATCATCAGGTCGATGCCGTCCTCGCCGAGACGACGCCGACGGTTGCCACGGCCGCGGCGCCTCCCGACGAGCTCCCTCCGACCGCCGAGGCCCATCCTCCGACCGCCCCCCTCGATCCCTTCCGGGCCGCCAAGCCGGAGGAGGAGGGGCGCACGTTCGACCCGTCGCGGGAGCAGTTCACTGGCATCGTCCCCGGCATCGGGTTGGCGAGCTTCCGCGACTCCAGCGGTATCGACCGTTTCCTCATCCTCCCCGGCGACGACGTGAAGATCACCTTCCCGACCGCCCGCACACCTCCGCAGGCGGTCACCGATACCTTCACGATCGTCGACTTCTACGAGAGCAAGATGAGCGAATACGACTCGAACTTCGTCTTCGTGCCGATCGAGCAACTCGAGAAGGCGCGGGGGATGATCGACCCGCAGACGGGTCTGCCGAGCGTCAATTCGATCCAGATCAGGCTCCGCCCTGGTGCCGACCTCGACACCGTCCGCGACCGCCTCCGGCAATCCTTCCCCGCCGACATGTATGCCGTTTCGAGCTGGAAAGACAAGCAGGGCCCGCTCCTCTCGGCCGTCGACATGGAGATGGCCGTCCTCAACATCCTCCTGTTCATGATCGTCGCCGTCGCCGGTTTCGGGATCCTCGCCATCTTCTTCATGATCGTCGTCGAGAAGACCCGCGACATCGGGATCCTCAAGTCGCTCGGCGCTAGCTCCGCCGGCGTGGCCGGCATCTTCCTCGGCTACGGACTGTTCCTTGGGCTCGTCGGCGCCGGCGCAGGGCTGGCCCTCGGCCTCGGGATCACCTGGAACATCAACCGCATCCGCACGGTCGTCGAATGGTGCACGGGGGAGCGGGTCTTCGACCCCTCGATCTACTACTTCTCCCGCATCCCCACGATCGTCGACGCATGGACGGTCGCCTGGATCATCGCCGGCGCGGTGGGGATCGCGGTGGCGGCAAGCGTACTGCCGGCGCTGCGGGCGGCACGGCTCCATCCCGTGGAGGCGCTGCGGCATGATTGACACCAAGCGCGGGATCGATCCGTCCGGGGCCCCGCTCCTCCAGGTGCGCGGCGTCCGCAAGGCCTACCGCTCCGGCGCGGGGATGCTCGAGGTGCTGCGCGGCGTCGACTTCGAGGTCGAACCGGCCGGCTTCGTCTCGGTGATCGGCCAGAGCGGGTCGGGGAAGAGCACGCTCCTCCATCTCATGGGGCTCCTCGACGCCCCCGATGCCGGCGAGGTACACCTCGCCGGCCAGCGGATCGACAACCTCCCCAGCGCGCGCCGCGACCGCCTCCGCAACACCGACATTGGCATGGTCTTCCAGGCCTACCACCTCCTCCCCGAGCTCTCCGCCCTCGAGAACGTCCTCGCACCGCTCCTGGTGCGCTTCTCGATCACCGAGTGGTTCCGGCGTAAGGGGGAGGCGCGCCGGCAGGCCGAGGCCCTCCTCGACCGCTTCGGCCTCAGTGAACGCCTCCACCACAAGCCGAGACAACTGTCGGGAGGGGAGATGCAGCGGGTGGCGATCGCCCGGGCGCTCGTCGGCCAGCCGCGTCTGCTCCTCGCCGATGAGCCGACCGGCAATCTCGACGAGGAGACCGGGGGGGGAATCCTCGACACGCTCTGCGAGTTGAACCACGCCGATGGGCTTTCTATAGTGCTCGTCACGCATGACCCGTCGATCGCGAGGCGGGCCGACCGGATCGTGCGACTGGTCGCCGGACGGGTGGAGCAAGCCTGACCGGCCCACCGTCTGACCGGCGGACCACCGCCCCCGCCCCCACCGAAATCCCGCGGACGCCCACCGTCGCGTTGGCGTCCATCCCGAAGGTGACAGCCCATGCCTCGCATCGTGTTCATGAACGACCGTCTCGTCCCCGAGGATGAGGCGCGCGTCAGCGTCTTCGACCACGGTCTCCTCTACGGGGACGGCGTCTTCGAGGGGATGCGGAGCTACGCCGGGCGCGTCTTCCGCATGGAGGCCCACCTCGACCGGCTCTGGGACAGCGCCCGGGCGATCGCGCTGGAGATCCCCATGACGAAGGAGGCGGTGGCCAAGGCGGTCAACGACACCCTCGCCGCCAACAACCTCCCCGACGGCTACGTCCGGCTCGTCGTCACGCGCGGGGCGGGGACGCTCGGACTCGACCCCAACCGCACCTCTCATCCCCAGGTGATCGTCATCGCCGACACGATCAGCCTCTACCCGCGTGAGCTCTACGAGCGCGGCTTGAGGATCGTGACCGCGGCCACGCAGCGCTCCCATCCGGCCGCGCTCTCGCCGCGGATCAAGTCACTCAATTACCTCAACAACATCATGGCCAAGCTCGAGGGGCTCCAGGCCGGGTGTGTCGAGGCCTTGATGCTCAACCACAAGGGTGAGGTCGCCGAGTGCACGGCCGACAACGTCTTCGCCGTACGGAAAGGGGTCGTCCTCACGCCTCCTGCCGATGCCGGGATCCTCGAGGGGATCACGCGCTGCGCCGTCATGGATCTGGCCGCTTCGGCCGCCATCCCTTGCCGCGAGGCGACGCTCACCCGCTACGATCTCTACACCGCCGAGGAGGTGTTCATCACCGGCACGGCCGCCGAGGTGGTGCCGGTCGTGGAGATCGACGGCCGGACGATCGGCGCCGGCGTCCCCGGCCCGGTCACGACGCGCCTGGCCGCCGATTTCCACAACCATGTCCGCGGCGGCTGATCGCCCGCCTCTGCCGCGGCGCCAGATCAGCGCCCCGCGGCGGCGGCCGATCCCCCGCCGAGGAGATGCTGCCGGACGAACATCACGGTGGCATAGAACTGGAAGTCCATGTTCGGCTTTTTGCGGAAGCCGTGTCCCTCGTCCTTGGCGTTGAGAAACCAGACCGGGCCGCCGTTCCCGCGGACCTTCGCCACCATCTGCTCCGCCTCGCTGGCAGGGACGCGCGGGTCGTTGGCCCCCTGCACGATGAACAGCGGCTTCGTGATCCGCCCGGCGTTGTTGAGCGGCGCGATCCGTTCGAAGAACTCGGCTACCTCCGGCACGCGCTCGTCGCCATACTCCACGCGCCGCAGGTCGCGCCGGTAGCTCTCGGTGTTTTTCAGGAACGTCGTGAAGTGCGAAATCCCCACGACATCGAGGGCGCAGCGGATCCGCTCGTCGTAGGTCGTGGCGCAGGCGAGCGTCATGAAGCCGCCATAGCTTCCGCCGGTGATCATGACGCGGTCGGGGTCGAGATCGGGCCGGCTGGCGATCCACTCGAGGAGGGCCCCGATGTCGCGGACGGAATCCTCTCGCTTCAGGCCGTTGTCGAGCTTCACGAACGTCTTGCCGTAGCCGGTCGAGCCGCGGACATTCGGATAAACAAGAGCCACGCCGAGCTCACTCATGAAGAAATTGTTGCGCCCCTGGAAGATCGGCCGCGACTGCCCCTCGGGGCCTCCATGGATGTTGATGATCACCGGCCGACGCCCGGTGAACCGGGGGGCGGCGGGGTAGAGGAAGCCGCGGATCTTCAGGCCGTCGAAGCTCTGCCAGTCGATCGCCCGCGGCTCGACAAGCGTGTCGGCCACGAGCCCGCCGAGCTCGCTCTCCGTCCAGCGGACGGCCGGCCCCCCCTCGGCCGCATCGCACACGTAGACATCGGAGGTGGAGCGGGCCGACCCGACCGAGAACGCCAGATGGCGGCCGTCGGCATGCCACGTTCCGCCGCTGATCACCCCCTCCGGCAATCCGGTGACCGGGCGGTGTTTCCCGGTCGTGGTGTCGAGGACCCGCGCCCGCGATACCCCGGCTTCGTTGGTGATGAAGGAGAGTCTTGTGCCATCCTCCGAGAGATCGAAACCCTCGACCTCCCAGGGGATGTCGGCGGCGACGACCTCGATCGCGCCGGTCGCCGGGGTCCATTTTGCGAGCCGGGCAATCTCCGCATCTTTGTCGGTCGTCGTCCAGATCGCCTTGCCATCCGGCGTGAACGTGCCACCTCCCCAGGCCACCTCGCCGTCCGCCTCTTCATCGAGCCTCGCCTTCTCCCCGCTGGCGACATCGACGAGCCAGCGCCGGCTCTTGTTGACGGAGAGTGATTCGCCGACGAGGAGCTTCGTGCCGTCGGGCGACCAGTCGAGGACGCTCCATCCGCCACCGGCATTCTCGACGACGAGCCGGTCGGTGGCGGGATCGCGGGGATCGATCACCCACAGATCGCGGTCGGCGCCGTTGCGGCGCGTCGAGGTGTAGGCGATCCGGTCGCCGGCCCGGTCCCACACCCAGCCGCCGTTCTGCGACCGGCCCCCGTCGGAGAGACGTGTGACATCGCCGGTGGCGGTGTCGAGCCGGTACATCTGCCCGAACTCATTGCCGCCGGTGTCGCGCGTGAAGAGGAAAAACTTCCCCTCCTTCGGATCCCAGTCGGCAGCGCCGATCGGCTCGGCGAAGAAGGTGAGCTGGCGCCGGTCGCCCCCCGGCATCCGCACCTCGTGGATCTGGGCGGTATTGCCGAAGCGGGTGCTGATGAGCATCTCCGCCCGGGTGGGATGCCAGCCGACAAACGTGGCGCTGCGGGCCTCGGTGTAGCGCCGCACCTCGTCGGCCAGGGCTGCCGGGATCTCCGGGATCCCCTCGACGACGAGGTTGTCGGTGGGGCGGATCGTGGCCGGTGCGGCCGGTGGGCTGGCCGACTGGGCCTCGGCGACCGATGGATTGACCGCCACGGCGACCGTCACAGCGATCAGGATCAGGGGGAGCGACGAAGGGCGGGGCATGGGAGGCTCCGTGCGGGGGATGGACGGACGAATTGTCGCACGGCGGCCCCACCCTTCAATCCCGGTCGATCCCGGTTTTCAGCGGCGGTACCGCGGGGAGCAGATCTGGCCGGCCCCCGCGCCCCGGAGCCGGCGATAAAACGCGCGGCGGTCAGGCGCGCGGGGGGCGGTGATCCTCGTCTCCGATCTCGTCGTACCGCGAGACGTAGCCGGGCTGCTTGGCCCGGACGATCTCAGCCTCGTATTCGCTCACCACCCGCTTCTGGATCAGCTCCCGGGCTCCGGCATTGATCGGATGGGCGATGTCGGCGTACAGACGCGGCCGCCCGTCGCCGTCGCGGGGAACCGCCGTTTCCGGCTGCTTCCGCCCACACTGGTTGCAGTACAGGGCCCGCAGCGCGTTCTTGAATCCGCACCCTGGACAATGGCTGGAGAGCTTGCGACTGGGCATCGCCACGAACGGTCCCGATGGGCCGACGATGATCTTCAGATCGCGGACGACGAAGGCCCCGGCGAGCGTGATCGAACAGAACGCGAGCAGCCGCTCGGACGGATCGTCGATGATCTTGACCCGCACCTCGGTGATGTCCATGGACCTTCCCCTTTGCCGCCGTCCCCCCGGACAGCCCCCACCGATCCCCCCTTCACACCCGTCCCCACCGTCACACCGCCCTGTGCCGTCAGGCCACGGGCGATCCACCGACCCGCACCGGAAACACCCCCGGCCATCCGGCCGCATCGAGCCTGGCGGCAATGGCCCGGGCTTCGCGGTCGGTGCGGGTGATCGCGAAGCAGGCGCTGCCGCTGCCGGTGAGCATCGGTCGCACGGCCCCGGCCGCGCCCAAAGCGGCCAGGAGGCGGTCGATGTCGGCCGAGAGCGATCGGGCCGCAGCCTCGAGGCCGTTGTGCATTCGTTCGCCGGCGGCGCGGAGATCCCCCCGGGCCAGCGCCGTGACGAGCCTGGCGGCCTCGCCGGCTCTGGTTTGATCGGGAACGCAGCGACCGTACACGGCGGGGGTCGAAAGCCCGGCCGCGGGGCAGGCGATGACGGCATGGAGCGGCGGCAGGCCGGCCACCGGCTCGATCCGTTCACCGCGGCCGGCTGCAATCGCCGGGCTGCCGGCGAAGAACCAGGGGACATCGCTGCCGATACCGGCACCGACCTCCGCAAGTCGGGCCGTCGGCCAGTCGAGCCCCCAGACGACCGCCGCCGCGCGGAGCATTGCGGCGGCATCACTCGAGCCGCCACCGAGGCCGGCGCCCGAGGGGATTTCCTTGGTCAGTTCGACGTCGAGGCCGCGCTCGATCCCCGCCGCCGCAGCGAGCCGCCGCGCCGCGCGGACGACGAGATTCGAATCATCCGCCGGCACATCCCGGCAGAGCACCGCACCGGCAGGCTGGGCGAGCCGGCCACCGAAGCGGACGCGCAAGCGCACCCCGGGGGCGTCGACAGCCCGGACGACGAGCCGGTCGGCGAGCGACACCGGCACCATGAGCGATTCGATCTCGTGATAGCCGTCGGTTCGACGGGCGAGGATCGCCAGGGAGAGATTGAGCTTGGCCGGGGCGGCGATCGCGACGGCGTCGGGATCGTCGGGCAGCATGGCCATGCCCACCGGGAGGACGCGCGTCGCTGCGGTGGTGAACGCCATGGAACACGGTCCCCGACGGGCAATATCCCCGCCCTGAAAACACTCTCCCAAACCTGCGGAAAAGCTACCCCCCCGCCCCCGGGCGGGTCAACCTGGTGAGGGGTTTTCAGGCCATTCGGAGGCCCCGGGATGGAAGGGGAGAGGGCGCGTGGCCGTGGCCACGGAGCAAGCCGGGCCGGGCCGATGGGTCGGCCGGGAGACGAATGGCCGGTCGGGCGCCACGGTGGGGCAGGAACGGCGGGGGCTCGATCAGCGCCAGCCCGACACGAACACGACCGTCACGAGGGCGAGCATGACACCGATCGTCACCAGTGCCGCCAGGAGCAGGGCGATGCTCCGGCCGGCGCGCAGGTCGTCCTCGATCATCTCCGTGCGCACGGCCCGGTCGAACGAGGCATTCCACACCGGGAATGTCTTGTCGTCATAGACCCACTTGGTGCGTTCTTCGTGGCGGCGCTCGTTCATGGCGGAAC
>Ga0114973_10000306_pt1 | contig 36472 bp, 38 predicted proteins | sample M_140807_MF_Meta_FD_87025 | JGI IMG/M metagenome (GOLD analysis project Ga0114973, IMG submission 87025) | Freshwater microbial communities from Lake Montjoie, Canada to study carbon cycling - M_140807_MF_MetaG | ecosystem: Environmental > Aquatic > Freshwater > Lake | place: Lake Montjoie... | reverse complement strand
TTTTTTATGATACATCTGATGTAAATTCTCGTGACTGGTATGATTTTGGGGCTAGATCAAGTAAGGCAATTAATATTCCTTTATTGAATACTTTATATGAAAGAATTGCAGCACATAATGGAATTGATTATAATATCGAAGTCCTTGGAGGTCTTGATTCTATTGCAGAACACCTTGGTGGATGGAGTAATATGCCACTTACACTTCAAAATCCTAAAGCTCGTGTTATGAAAGAAGAGCTTACATGGATCCGAACTGCAATTCTGGCTAAATATGGGGGATTATGGGTCTCGCCATCTGTAATATCTTTGGCCCCGTTTGGTATACTTCCTAATAATATTACTATATTTACAGATGATGTAAATCCTGAATTTACAGCGATATGGGTTCCTTCTGCAGAAGACCCTATGTTTGTTAAATGGGAAAAAATGTTACGTGATAGACTTGATACACAACTGGGAGGATATGACTTCAGAGATGATAGTGCAATTGAGTGGAAAGAGTTATCACCTGATGCTACAATTCTTCCTTATGAATTAAGTCGTAATCCTAAGACAAACAGGAAGATTCAATTAGAAGATATATTTGCGGCTGGGACAGAAGGCAGACTTACATTTAAAATACCTAAAGCCAGCAAATATATTGTAATACCATACAATGATTTGTTAGATAGGAGAGCTTGGGGGTGGATTCTTAGATCCAGTGAAGAGCAAATCATGGAATCAGACCTTGCAATAACACATATTTTACGTGCATATCCTATTCAAATGTAATACATGTATCTGTTGAAGATGGGGCAGTTGTTAGAATCTTATACCATATCTGTTTACCACCCCTTGATTTTTCCATATAAGATAGGGTATACCCATGCTCCTTTACAAGGTGTCGTAAAACTTTAAAACATATATCATACGAAACTGGTTCATCTATAAAAGTAGCCTTACAGGGTATATAATAAGGATATACTTCCAGAAGAAGATCGGGCGCTTTTACTAAAGAGCATTGATCTTTCGTAAACCATGGGCACATATACATATCATGTATACTGTAAATCTCTAGAAATCGTTTTACGAGTTCTAAAGGTGGTTTTTCACGAAATGCAAGGGGCATTCTATATGTTCGACAGTTTACCCTTTGGGCCCTTTACCTCGCAGTTTGTTCTATAATATCCATTGTATCCAACCAATGTTCTTTTCCTTGCTGTATTGATATCCACCCCAACATTGTAAACTGTAAGACTCTATATCTAAATTCTGGATTATTGCTAGGAAATATAGCAATATGCTTTTCTATTGCAAGTAAAATATCATCTAATACATAACCCCTTAAATATAATTGTGTTATAATATCACGAGACGTATTATATACCCTATTTCCAATAGCTGTAACGAGTTTATTAATATAATTAGATGATGTTGGTATAAGTATGTGTAATTTAGTAAGTGAATCTTTTGGACTTACGCCATCTTTTATAAAAGATTTATATAATTTAAGTATTGATTTCATTTCATGAATACCTGTAAAATTTCTTATACAATAATCAAATAATTCATCAGAACGAGACTCGACTGGAATATCAAATATATCTAAATAAATTGGATAGATAGTAAGCAAATTAACTGGCTCCATTTCTATAACAAAACATCTACTTCTAAGTGGTTCTATCATATTTGATACATGTCTACTTGCAAAGATAAAGCGTGTAAGGTGCGCAAATGTTTCCATCGGCCTTCTTAATGCCTGTTGACTAATTAAAGGAAGCGCATCTGCGTCATCGATTACTATAAAACGAAGACTATTCTCTTTTCCATGTGTTCTTTTACAAAAATCGTTTACTTTATCGCGTATAGTATGTATACCCCTATCTTTCTCAGAACTTAAATAAAGTATTGATTCTATTTGAAAAGGGGCTTCCTTGCGAAACATGGTAAATATATCTTCAATACATGTTGTTTTTCCACATCCAGGTGGACCTGTTATAAAAAGATGGGGTAAATCATTGTATGATTCACGTATCATATTAAATACTGCATCATGTCCGTATAAATTTGATTTAAATGCAGTCATCTATCATATATAACCGTCTATGCTTAGGTCTAAACCTTATCCACTTTGTTAAAAAAGTATGGGAGATCTTTATAAGGTTCTAGGCGTTTCTCGTGATGCCGATGCAAGTGATATTAAGAAGGCATACTTTGCCCTGGCAAAGGTAGAGCATCCTGATAAGAAGCCTGGTAATGATGAAAAGTTTAAGAAGATTCAAGAAGCATATGATGTGTTAAGCGATGCAAATCGAAGGAGAACATATGATATGACTGGAAATACACAAGAAAACGCAGCACCTGAAATGGGTATGCCGTTTGGAATGGGAGGAATGCCTATGGGAGGAATGCCTATGGGAGGAATGCCTATGGGAGGCATGGGAGGCATGCCATTTAATTTACATGAAATGTTTGGAGGTATGTTTGGTGGAAGGGGACCTCAGCCTAGCCAAAAACAAGTAAAGCCAAAGGGTTCAAATAAACATCATGAAATATCATTAAGTTTAGCTGATTTTTATCATGGTAAGAAGATGCGTATGGATTTGGACAGAGAAGTCTTTTGTAATGATTGCAATGGGAAGGGATATATGTCTTTTAAGACATGTAATGATTGCAATGGTTCAGGTGTAAAAGAATCAATGGTGCAAATTGGGCCTGGTATGATGGCAGTAAACCGAGGTATGTGTGGCGCATGTAACGGTCAAGGTAAGCGTAACGGAAATGGGTGTGGTAAATGTAAGACAAAGGGGTTAATAAATAAACCTAAAACAATTGATGTAAATATTGAACCTGGTTCAAATGTTGGAGATACTCTGTTATTTGCAGAAGCATGTTCCGACCATCCTGACTTTGAAAAGCCAGGGGATTTGATTGTTCGTCTGGTAGCAGCAGATAGTAACATTAGTATTTATCGTGATGGAATTCATATTCGGCACGAATGCACTATTACATTGGAAGAGAGTTTATTAGGATGTGTAAAGAAGATTGTAGGACATCCTGGTTATATGTCAGGACTTGAATATACTGTTTCTCCTGGCACACAGATGACAGAAGAACTGCGTGTAAAGGGAAAGGGTATGCCTGATAAGAGGGGTGGATTCGGAGACCTTATTGTGCGTATTCTTGTTACTGTAAGTCAAGCAGAGCGTTCAGCTTTGGAGAAGAATAATAGTCTTCTTCAAATACTTTTTAGGAAGCAACCTACTGCAATCGATGGTGATGGTAATTCTTCTTAAGGTTGTTAATTAGTTAATGCTTTAAAAGAGGATTAGAAAAGTCGGCGCCTCCTGTCTTAGTATTGGGAGATAAAAGCATGTAAGAATCTCCTACATTTCCGTATCCAAGCTCCCTTGATCCACCACGTTGGGTGGACTTCTTGGCCTTGGTAGACTTCTTAGCCTTGGTGGACTTCTTGGCCTTGGTAGACTTCTTAGCCTTGGTGGACTTCTTAGCCTTGGTGGACTTCTTGGCCTTGGTAGACTTCTTGGCCTTGCGGCCCTTACGGGTCTTGCGCGCACCTCCCTTCTGTGCAGGGCCAACATCACTCATGCCAGATGCTTGTTTAAAGTATGTATCATACTCCGATAAACGCGCACTATCCCGGAGTCCACTTTCTAATTCACCAGTATGCCCAACGGGGGCACCATAAATAGGAGTTGCAGCACCACCGTGCTGGGTTACATGTAATTCATTGAATTCCTTACCCTGGTTTAATGTTCCACCACGTTGCTTACGCGTTTCAGAACGAGCCATTTCTATTTATATTCTATTTTTTATTTACTATAAATAGAAAATGGAACCTAATTGGACTAAAAATATTCCTAGCTCGACTGTATGCAACTTCTTCTATATGTTTTTTGTAGTATATGCCGTTATATTTGTAGTGTCTGTTTTAATGACACTTGGTATAATGACAAGCACTAAGCTAAAGGGAACCCTTGGAATCGCCCTTGGAGCGCAAGCAATACTTACAACCTTAATTGGTGGAACGATGATGTTATTCTATTACCTTGTTTGTGACCGCGCCCTTTTATCCAAAAAGACAAAGAATGAAGGCTTTTTTGCGGAGACAGATCACACTGTCCCCCCTGCCCCAATAGCAGATTTACCTTGTGCTTTAGGAAAGACACGTAATTCACATGGAATTTGCGAATAATATATTAAAAAAATAAATGATATACCACGTATGGTATGTGATTTATTTACTACGACTTTCTATTTCAACATTAATATCATTCATATCAGACATTAGCATATCATAACAAATTTCGAATGCATATTTCTCTTCTACTTTAACGTTAATATCACTTAAGATTTTTTCGTAATATGTAAGTGATTGTTGTGTAAGTTCTTTTAATTGTTTTAATTCATCTAAGGACATAGTTTTATAGTCATACGAATCCATTATATTACTCGGAACGAAGAGAACTGGCCTTAATTATACGCCTACCAGTCTTACCAGATACAATATAAATGGAATTTTCAGTCACAATAATATAATCCTCCGCAACCTTATATAACTTTGATACAGTGCTCGTAAACTCATCCTTCGACTTTACTAACATCTTTTCCTTCGTTTCAGAATCTTCACCAAGGTATGCTTGACCAGTCAAACTGTCTGCATAATAATCAAGACAAATAGGCTTATCTTGTGACATTGCAAGCTTCACCGCTTGCATAACCGTGGAAGGATTCGGAAGCGCCATAGAATCGGGAGCTTGAGGGGCAGACATTTCTGTCGGGAGTAAAGGGACAGAGCACACGTAAAAATCCGCAGCGATACCTTTTTTACCCAAAGCAATTTTATACCTTTACCTTCTTTTCTGGAAATGGCTTGATAATAGCAGTTGAATGTTTCTTAAATATCTTATTAATAAAGATATACGCCTTTTCAATTTGTTCAAATCGTCTCGCCCCAGTTATAATAACGGACCCTGTGTGGAATGGACTGATAGTTATCTCCTTACATTGACCTAAAGCGGTGCCATCCCCGTTCCCTGCGCAAATTGTATCTCCACATGGACACACACCCTCTATTGCATTCGGGGGAGCTGCTTCGTTATAAAAGTATTTAGTATCACATCCCTGATATATTGTAGATTCAAATGAACTAAACAAGTTATATTCGTTTACAAGAATATCATGCAACTTTTCTCGGTTGATACTTCCATTCACATGATAATCGCTGTTAATAAGCTGAATTGTATAACGATTAGGATTTGCAGGACTTTCAAGAATAGGACTGGAAAATGATGATAACTCCTTTGCAAGCCACTGTAATGTATCCTTAGCAAATACATCAGATGGAATGCCCGTCATTTGTATACCACCATTCTTAAATAATTTAATATTGACCTCCTTATAGATGGGTTGATCCCCTGCTTGACTAAAGATTCGTCGCACTACAAGGGTTGATTGATTAAAGAATATATTTTTAGAGTTCTTTCTATTTGTAAGCGCATCTCTATAACATGTTCCAACCACAATCTTTTCAACCGCCTTTGCCCGTAATTTAGCAGCCTTCTCTTCATGTGGAGTTGTGTGAATTGATGTAAAGATGGGTTTATACTCCACTTTTAAGAATCCCTCTCCTGGCCACGATAAAGGAATTGCCTTTTCGTGAAATAAATCAAGAAGTTTCTGTAAATCAATCATTGACCCTAAATGGGCTGTAACTACCATAGTTGATATACGAAGGGGTGTAATTGTCAATTGATCTGCTTCCATTGTGTGATTTTTATAACTTAAAGGATAAAATCAATTTTTTAAGCAAGAATTCAAGCGCCTTGCCCATATTCGATATACTAAATCTTTCATCATATCATCTGTAATATAAGCCTGTGTTTCAGATGCACTTATCGAAGACCAAAGCTGCATTTCCCTTATATCAATTACAGATATATGATGATTAAATAATAAAAACCACGTGATTCTTTCCCTTGAAGGAACTCCTGGCTTTGTAATTAAAGTATACACTTCTTCTTTTGTAGTTGCATGAAGTAATTTTACTATAAACTGTGTTATATGTTTCCTATGTGATGGACTATGTTTAAAAAAACGAATATCACCCCTCCTAAATATAATATCTAATTTAGGTACTTTAAAGTCAACAATACGTTGGAGATTTATAGAAAGAGTTGGATTAAAAGGAAGAATCACAAACTTATTAAGAATTTGCGGGTGAATATGTGACAATGAGTTACATATGAAAATAATTATAACATCTTTTGTATTCCTTTGAAGTAGACTTCGTAAGGCGCACTGTGCTTGATCTGTTAATGTTTCTGCTTCATCAAATATAATCACTTTTGGCGGAACGTTTTCACCCTGAAAGAATAAACTTTGCATACGACTTTCCACAAATGGGTATATTTTATTACGAATCATATCAAGTGACCTTTCATCGCTACTATTTAAAAACATTATACTCGAAAAGCTATTCATAGCCTTTCCATGTAAGCCAATTGCGTAGCTCTGCGCAGTAGTTGTTTTTCCTGATCCAGGTGGCCCTATAAATAACATATGACTTCTTGTATCAGGATATTTTAACATTAATTGTAAAATATCGGGTAATTGATCTGGTTGTAATATGATAGACATGGTGATGCCTTTATATGGACACATACTATGGGGTTTAGGTCTTAAGTCGTCAAGTAAGTTAAAGACACTTTGTATGGTATACTTCAGATGCCTTCTTCTGTAAAAAAAACTAAGAATGTTACTGCCCCACCCACTGTAACTTTGACAACACCATCTGCACTTACAGTAGATGATCTTACAATTGAAGGAGCAGATACCGCCAGGGTAGAAATAGCCCCAGCAGCACCAAATAAACGAGTGAAGAAGGAAAAAAAGCCAATAAAGGTTGTAGCAGTAGTAACTCCTCAAGGAATTGAAGGAACATTTAGTGAACCTCGTAAACCACTTATCGTGCACTTACCCTTTCGAAGTAACGATGTAACAAATGAAATTAACTTTACAGATAATCAATTAAAATATAATCCAGAGCCACCTCCGCAACCCGTTCCATATGAAGATGATGGAATGAAGTTATATTTTCAAATAGAAAAGACAACCGAAAGTCAACCTGAAGATCAACCTGTAGTCGTTCCATCTCCAGTGCCTAACGCACCACCTGTAGCGCCAACTTTAACTGTGGAAGAAACATATCACAGAACAAAGATTCTAGCATGTTATGCTACTAAACCTGGCGAGTTAATGCAACTTCCTTCAACAACACCTGTTCATTGCTACTGGTGTTCAAATTCGTTTGAGAATGCACCTTGTTTCTTACCTGTAAAGGAAGATACAAGTGTATATCATATATATGGTAATTTTTGCACACCACAGTGTGGCTTGGCATATTTATTAAATGAGCACTTGGATTCACATGTTAGATGGGAAAGAATGGCACTCTTACATCGTATGTATAGGCCTATTGGATCACCTGGCGGTCGCCTGTATCCTGCACCTCCACGCGAAAGTCTTATTTCCTTTGGAGGAATTCATACATATGAATCATTCCGTGATATTATTAAGAAGTCTTCTGTTCGCATAGATATACAAAAACCCCCTATGATAAGTATTATTGGTACACTTGATACAAAGCCAATTGATTTTTATGATTCTTCTTTGCAAAATACATTTACACAAGGATTTTCTGCTGATCGCTTCAAAGCATGGAGTGAGCAAGGTGGTGCCCTTCGCTTGAAGAGAAGTAAGCCCTTAAAGGATAGGGATAGCACATTAGACGCTTGTATAAATATTAGTGTTATCCGTGGAGAATCTAAAAATTGATTTTGTAGTGGCATATATAAAGGGTATCAATCATGTCAAGTGACTTTGTTTTATCTATTACGACGAAGGAAACCCCTAAGCAAAAGAATCCTATTCATTTAGTTATGTGGGAAGGAACAGATTCCACACACGAGTTAAATCAACGTATTTTAGAATTAGAGAAGACAATTGCGAAGTTACTTGAAGAGAAACAAAAAGGATCATCTATCTTCTTTCCACCTACTTTACATCCTACACCTCGTGGTATAGAAGTAAAGTCAAGAAGTAATAGTTTTACGCAAGACTTTGAGACACTTGATTTATTTAAAACAATATCAAAGGTAAATACATCAAGCCTTGCAGATGGAAATGAGGGAGATAGATCACCAATCTTTAAGGAGAATACATTCCATACAGAGGAGGAAGATGCAGATGCAGAGGAGGAAGATGCAGATGCAGATGCAGATGCAGAGGAGGATGAAATGATTGCTGCTATGACTAAAGCAATAAATGCAGTTAACCTTATTGATGCAGATGCAGAAGAGGCAGAAGAGGCAAAAGAAGACAAAGAGCAAGAGCAAGACAAACAGCAAGAGGCAGACCAACAGCAAGACCAAGCGGAAGAGGCAGACCAAGAAGAGGCAGAGGCAGAAGAGTTTCAAGAGTTTGAATGGAAGGGCCAAACTTATTATAGGGATTCTGATAATCTTGTATATCAAACAGATACCGATGGTGATCTAATTGATACTCCTATCGGAATATGGAAGGAAGCTACCCAAAAGATTGTAAAATATAAAATTGTCTAATAGAATGACATGTATTTCTGCAAATATAGTAGGAATATTTTTCATAGGACTTCTTATTTTTGATATATCAACGCATAATTTGGATGATTTACCCTTTCATGCAGTTGTTGGAATTTGTTTTACAGCATTATATACTGTAGTATGTTACGTTTTAGGAGAAATGGTAAGTAGTGCAATCCTATTTGTCCCTGGTGTTTTTCTTTTTGCTTTCTTACTTGCATCATGGTTATTGCGTAATAATCTTATTTCCCAAAATTGCTGTGTAAAATGTTCTGGTAAATCTATACCCGCCTGCCCAAAGCCAAGTCCGACGCCAACACAAACACCTATGTCAAAATTCACATAGGTCTAAACTAGATAAACTTATATTCATAAGAATGAACACTTCAGTTGAAGTATTTCTTAGATTATTTACATTCTTTTCAAAATTATATGATACTGTAAGCGAATATATGTATATAACCAAACAGGGTATTTATGATGCACATACACCCTCTAAATGGATATTTTCCACAGCAAATACATATCCATGTTTTGTGAATGATTCCTGGAATCTATATTCACTAACCCCACGTGTATATTATCCAGCAACGAACAAGTTCTATGTAACAGATGCAAATTCAAAAATAACTCTTGATATTGTAACTGCAAATATAACTGGTCCAATTGAACACGATATGTCATCATTTTTATACAAGGTTTCGTGGTCTTCAGAGTATTACCCACCAAGTTTATATGAAATTGTTCTTGTATACTTAGCGACCGAAAAGATATATGTATCATACGACGTCTTAGATACTTGCACACTTACAGTTCTGACATCTGATGCTGAAGAAATTACAATCAACCTTGGATCGTATCATGCAAAGAAACCATTTCGTAAATGGGACATGCTTACTATTTCAAGCAATAGCAGCACCAGCAGCACAAACACCAGTAGTAACGACTTAAAAATTGACTGAGTACAACGAGTATAAAGGGGTTAACCAACATGACAACCCCGACACTTGATAGTTCTTTACCCTCTGGTGGATGGAAATTGTATATTCATCCAGCAAAGGAAACAAGGTGGCATATGGATACATTCCGTATGATAGCCACTATTCGAACGTATCGTGATCTTGCAAATATCTTCGCAGCTATTACTCCAATTGATTGGTCTCGCGGTAAATTCTTCTTTACCCCAGAAGATGTCCCTCCTTTGATGGAAAATTCAAAGAATATTCGTGGAGGGTCCTATTCTATTCGTGTTGATAGAAATATGGCAGGAGAACTTATGCAAAAGTATATAGTAGCTGCAATACATGGTCTTTGCCTAAAAAAGGGTGATGTGATCTCATGTGTTCGCATTACTCCTCGTCGCGATTTCAATATCTTACAGATTTGGAATCGTGATTGTCAAACATTTAATAACCCAAATGATCTCGCTATCTTAGACGCAGTTGTTCCAGCTGGAGAAGTAAAATACGTGCCGCATGTAGAAAAGAAGATATAATGTCCAAAACAAGAAAACAACGTCTTTTTAACAGTCCAAAGCCGAATGGAATAGCACCTACGCCTCTTATTCAATACGGCACTGCAGAAAAGGCAAGGGCTTCCATTCGAAGAATTGCAGGGAAAAATGCAACTCGTCGAAAGAGGATTGCTATGCGCATGTATTATCGTGCTAAATTTAATAAGAACCAAACACAGGGTATGCGAAATGCAATGAAGGTATGGAAGAAATATATGGACTCGATATAACCTTACTTGTTTTTGATAGGTGCCAAGACAAGCTTTACTTCTCCCAGATTTGCAACCGTGTACTTCAAGATAAGAGGATAATCATTCTTCAAGTACATCTCAATGGAAGGACATAAGCTCGTACACTTGGTAAAAAGAACCAAGTGTTTCAACTGAAAGACCCCCTGCACAATCTCCGTAGTGTTTCCAGACTTTTGAACCTTCATTGTATTATTGTTTTCGGACATGACTGTTTCCTGCTCAGCAAAGTCTCCCTCGCACCTGAAAACCAAGTCAGTTCCAGAAGAAGTAATCTCTACATCCAACTTCTCTCCCAAAGTATTCATATCACGACAAATCTTCTGAAGATCACAGGAAGGCATGTGAATAATATTACTGAAATTCAAGTTAGGGATCTGGATCTCGTCAATATTAGTATCAAAGAGCTTCAAAAAGTAATTCGTTACAGTTGCCTTCTCTGCATTCTCCATACGAATCCCCAACTTATTAGGATTAGACGCAGGGAGATATAATGTAAGAGAATCATTGTTCCCCATGGTCTTAATCAGCTTGAAAAGATATATCATATTTACCCCCAAAATGTGCTTGGCAGGGCAATAATAATTCTCAAATCGATCGTTATATAAACGCAGATATACAAGGACCGTGTGAGTTTCGTCTACCGACATAACCTTTATTCCATTTGTATCAAACTCTAAATTTGCCTCCGTAAGAATCTCTTTTAATGCTTCTACGAGTGTTCGAAATGCACCTGCTTGAACCGTTCGAATTTCAAACAAATTGCCATTTGCGTTTGCCTTGGCTGCGCTCATCTATAGCCCGGAGTCTTTCTAGCTTTAAGCGATCGTCCGCGTCTTTGCTTCTTCTTTCTCCTTGTTTTCTGGTTTAAAAGGCGATATCCTTGACGAAATACAAAAGGCATCAGTAATCCTGCATTTCGAATGCCTTCGTATACTGAATAATAATATCCACCTTTTTGAATAACCATTTACTATGCCCTGCGATATTATTTTTATTGAAAAATTAGTCTATAAATAAAGAATGAATCATACTCTTACAGTTAATGCTGTATTAACAGCCACGAATCATAACGCGACCTTTTACACGGTGACCGGCACTGCTCCGTCTGACGCAAATCTTGCAAATCTTGCAACTGAAAACTATCCCGACAGACCTGAACCTGTCATTACATACACAACTATTACAACTCCCGAAACAAGCACAATTACCATACCCACGACTACAGAGAATATGCCTAATTCTGATTTTCCCAAGGCGGTTGTTACACATATTAGTAGCACAACCTATACTATTAGCACAATTACATATCCTACACCTACTGTCACATATGAACAAGCAACCCAGCCTAATCGGGAAAATCAGTTTATTTTTAAGGGACAGACTGTGCAATGGTGGGTTGAGTCCCTTAATAATAAATCCGTTGTATATAACCCCCTTAGTAACAAGGTATCGTGGGCTTATGTAAGGGCCAGCGGTGATAAGATAGATATTTCTACTGAAATAACAAACCTTTTTATTCCACGCACGTCAGATAGTTTTACATCCGACGATGCTACACGCACAAGTATTGCAGGCTTCCCTGATAACGGTTATATGAGCATGACTTGCATATATTCTTTATAGCGCGTAAGCAGTGTAGCCTTTTTTGAATGATATGTGTAGATGGATATAATACATCGTATTATATCGATAGGTATCCCTTCACTACCATCTTTTAGCTTACCGTCATTTACATCAAATGATACTGCTAAAACAGATATTGAATTGGAAGAATCACTTCAATATAGGACTGAAAAAAGGTCATTAGTTATTGAAGAAATACAACGATTTCCATCGTATGAAAAATATTTGACTGCCACAAAGGTCCCTGTAGGGAAAGTAAAAGAATACGAAGGATTCATTACAAATGAACTTGCTTGGTGGGATGATAAACACAATTATAATAAAGATAAAAAGACATATCGTATACGCATATCACAGTTCATAGATGCGGTTGAAACACGGAAGAAGGCTTTACAGGTGGTATCAACTGAACAATTAAGTGCGATGGATCCTAAAGAGGCACAGGAAATTATGAATGAGTATAAAGATTTTAAATCAAATGTAACTCCCGAATTTTTTGAAAATGAACCCTATGCTGATACAAATGCTACACCTTATACAATTGCCCAACAGGTATTTTGGGATATTCTTCCCTGGATAAAATTTACATTCTTCTTTTTAGTCGCATTTCGCCTATCTTCTATAACTGCAAATGAATTACTTTATAAACACATATTGTATCGTATTCTTGCATTCATTTATATATTCTACTTTGTTTTATATAGCTCTACATACTCTATTCCAATTATACTCTATTACATATATAAGGAATATTCTCGTTTCTTATTTCATGGATCAATGGACTATCCTATTTATTATTCTGCATTTCCTATGCAAAGAGTTATAAGTATGGAAAATCCTCCAGTATATAATAAATGGTATCAGTATCCCCATAGCGCAGATGAATGGATAAAGAGGAAGCAGGAAGATGTGAATGATTCAATGCTATTGGCCGTGCAAGGAACACAGAAGATTTTAAATTCTCTTATGACAAAGGGTAATAATATTGCTAAAATGCAGAAAAACTTGGATGTGTTAACTTCAAAGGTTGGGGGACCTACTGGACTTATTCTTCAAAAAAGAGGAATAGGTCAAGCGCCTCCCCAGATGCCTGTCCAAGCGCCTTTACAACCACAAGCCTAAAAGATATGAAAGGAATAAAAGTAAGATGCAACCTTTCATATCAGTCCTTACACCAACCTTCAATCGTAGAAAGTTTATACCTTCTATCATTGAATGCTATAAGGCACAAACATACCCTAAAGAAAGAATGGAATGGATCATACTTGATGACGGTGAATCAGTAAAAGACCTATTTGATGCCATAAAGGATATACCAAATATTCGATACATACATCATCCAACAAAACTTCTTATAGGGGCAAAGAGGAATATTTTGAATAAAGAGGCAAAGGGTGATATTTTAATTGCAATGGATGATGATGATTATTATCTACCTGAAAGGGTTGCACATGTTGTTAAAAGAGCAAAGGCAAATCCAACCATAGAAGTATTTGGTTCAAGTGAACTATATTTATATTATACTGATATACATGAAATATATAAGTTTGGACCCTATGGCCCAAATCATTCAACAAACGGAACCATGGCTTGGAGAAAATCATATGCGCTTAGCCATACATATGATGAAACTGTCGCATTTGCAGAAGAAAAATCATATTTAAATAACTATACAACCCCTATTCACCAATTAGACCCCCTTAAAGTAATGCTCGTTATTAGTCATAGTGATAATACATTTAATAAGAAACATTTCAGAGAAACACCTAATCCTTTTGTTAAAAAGACAGCCCTTAAACTCCCCTATTTTATAAAAGATGCAAAAACCAGAAAATTCTTCGAGACAGCCTAAATCCCACTACCTTTTCATCTTAGAATACTATGTCCTCGTCTCGAAATATATATGATTATATAGATATTTCGAATACAATAGCCAAAAATGAATTGGATTGTAATTCACCTATTTCATCGCAACCCCCCCATATAAAAACCCCCCTTAAATTACATCAATTAACTGTATTACATACTATGAAACAAAATGAAATAAATTATCCAACAGGCACCTCCCTTCCTACAGGGGAACAATGTTATAGCACATTTGGTATTATAGGTGACAGAGTAGGTGTAGGTAAAACACTTATGGTCCTGGGGCATATTAGTCAAATGGCATATGATCCCCTTCATACGGAGCATAAATATAATGTTCTTCATCCGCAAAGTATACCCTCTTTTTTTACTATGCATACACCAACGTATGAACCCTTTGATAGTCTTATAGTTGTGCCTCATAGTTTATATAAACAATGGAATGATACTCTTATAAAAGAAACAACTCTTCGTTGCCATTTCTTAAAATCATCGCGTGACCTTGATAAGGAAGGCCTTGTACGCGATATGCGAAGTGCACACCTTACTCTTATAAGTAATACCCTTCTTTCCAGTCTATTAACTACTCTTATCGCAAAGAAAGAGACTCCTGTGTGGAGACGTGTTATATATGATGAAGCAGATACTATTAAAATTCAAGGATCCTGTTCTTTACCTATTGCAAGGCTAACCTGGTTTGTAACAGCATCTTATAATAATCTTCTTTTTGTAAATCGTTATTTTCACACCTATCATTTAAATCAATTACCTGATCCTTTTGTAAATACACTTTGCCCCCCAGTCCAAGAAATTATATCTACCTTAAAGGATAGTTCACAAACCGTATTATTCTATAAAACCATATCCTTCCCTTTTTTCAAATCATATTTAGATACAACACATCCACTTCGCGGATATACTGTCATAAAAAATTCAGATGCATTCCTTGATATGTCAATTCAATTACCCCCTTGTCATATAAATACAATTATATGCCATGTTCCAGTTCAACAGCAAATTGTTCAGAATATTTTACCAGTCGATGTAGTTCAAATGTTACATGGTGGTGATATTCAAGGTGCGTTACAGCGTTTAGGAGTGCCTACACGAACAGGGGCAACCTTATCTGAAGCCGTTACCTCTTTTAAACAAAGGGAATTAGCTCGTTTAGAAAGAAGACGTGTTTTTAAAGAGGGGGAAGAATATGATACTCCAGCTGCAAGACAACAAGTTTTGAATCATATAAATAAAAAGATAGAAGAATGTCAAAAGGATATAACATCTATCCAGAAACGAATTGAAGAAGTATCCAAAGGTTCTTGTGCAATTTGTTTCGAGGTTCCCAAGGATTCTTGTGTTCCTCCTTGCTGTGCAAGACCCTTTTGCGGGGAATGCATTTTAACATGGATGAGTCTTCATTCTACATGTCCTCTTTGTAGGTCTAACCTTCACACTTCACAGTTAGTTACCCTTGGCCAAACTGATAGACCTGGTGCCCCCCATACTCTTTCTAAACAGGAATTAGTCTTACATCTCTTAGAAGATAATCCTAATGGGTTCTTTTTAATCTTTAGTCGTTATGAAAACCCCTTTACTGCCATACAGAAAGAGGCAGAAGAGACTCTTTCTTATACAACTGCTACACTTCAGGGAAATAAAGATATGATTGCAAAGACTCTTCGTGAATTTCAGAAGGGGGCAATCAAAGTCCTCTTCTTAAACAGTAACACAATGGGTGCAGGTATGAATCTACAAATGGCTACACATATAATACTTCTCCATAAAATGATGCCTGAAGAGGAAAGGCAGATTTTAGGAAGAGCCTATCGTATGGGTAGGAAAGAGCAATTGCATGTGTTTAAAGTCTTACACGAGGGTGAATAACATCATATTATCCATCTTTTTCTTCTTATCTTGTTTTTTACCCCCTGTTCCTGTGGCCGTTTCCACGTTTGCTTGTAGCATAAGTGAATACGGTGAAAGACGAATTGGCACCTTCTTTTCATCGGAAATTTCACATAAAAGCTTCCATACATTAAAAAGTGCAGACTGTTTTGTTAAAACAGGTGTATAACGAATAGTGTCTAATGGGGGTTCCTCCTTCTTATATGGAGCATATTTAGATAGAAACAAATTTATAGTATTTAGCTTTAGATCTTGACTTAAATAAAGAAGGCGCCATGTCTGGTAAAAAAAAGCCCAATAATCCGCATAATCTGATTCTTGTATACATTCGAACATTTTTATATAAAGATCCCATGCTTCTTTTGTATCGCCCATAGAAGCATGAAGACGCTCTGGAATATTCTCTGCAATAACAAGACCAGCTAAATTACTATCATTATTTTCCATTTCAAGCGTAAGATATGGATCTAATTCAGAATAAAGGCACCACCTTGCAATAGGAACAACTCCATCAGGCGGTTCTACATAAAGGTCATCATCGCAGGGTATAGGTATATTCTTAAACTCTCCTCGTAAAAGAGGACGTAAATCACCTGATCCAAAGCGTTCCCATGATTCTGGGACTGAATAACCTAAAAGAGATGCAACATGTGTGCTATCTGGTTTCCCAACTTTAAAGGTTAGACAATAACGTGCTATAGCTTGTAACATTCGTTGTTGGATTGTATTACTTATAAAAATACATGGTACTCCTGGATTTGCAGGAGTCCAATCACGTAGATAAGAAAGGAGGCTCTGAAGCCCTCCCTTTTCACCGCTTGATAACCCATCGATTTCATCTAAGATAACACCAAGTCCCCCCTTTTTGCCTGTTTCCATCATATGGATAACACCCCCGCGTTCAAGTAAGGGTAAGATAACCTTTCTAAAACAAACACCACTCCGCGTATGGGAAGCATTAAATTCACTAACACGGTATCCTTTTGCCTGCATCATACGATATGCAAGTGTTGTTTTTCCAATTCCTGGTGGACCTACCAAAAAAATAGCTGGAGTCGTTCGATTATCAAACCATTCCAATATACTTTTTTCTATAGCAGGATGAAGACATACTGTCATCTCTACATATGAAAGTTAGTTGCCTTTAGCCTTCGTCTAAGGTATCTTTGACTGAATACATTGCCCATCACTTTCCACGATACCCTCCCATCGAAGATAAGGTATGTTATAATCACTGCACTTTTTATTCCCGCGAGCTATGCTTATTGCAGGATTTCCATTTCCTCCTCCTTTATTTCCATAGAGTCGATTAATATCAATGCAAGAACCACCCTCACTTACCATATAATCTGGGCATATATTGATAATAGGAGGCCAATTTGAATTTACAGATGCATCAACGCTTAAGGAATCCGCTGCACATCCGGAGGTCGAAGGTGTCGGTGCTACATATGAAGAAGACCCCTTTAGTCTTAGGTTAGTAAACCATCGCATTTCAAAGAAGATAAAGACTAAAATCAAGAGGACAAGGCAGAGCATAGTTGCCATAGGCTTATTTGCCTTATAGAGATACTGTAATATCATAATTCCTGCCATGGAACTTATCAAAACATACATAATAAAGGCAAAGCTGGGAGTATATCCATTAAATGTTATTGCCATCTTTCTACATGTATGTATAGTTTTTCGGTGTAATTGGATACAATCCCCTTACATCGTATAGTAAAATGACTATAATTTAAAACAGACGAACCACCCTGGCCACGTTCCCGTCAAAGCCAGTGAGGTTGGTATCACTGGGCAGCAGGATGTAACCAGTCAGGTAGCCAGTCCTCTGGCCCTGCACACCCGTAATACCAGTGGTATTGGCGCCAGTCAGTAAACTGGAAGCCAGCATCTGCACCTTGCGGAAAGTAGAGCCAGGTATCACCACACTCTTGCCCATATCACGCAGCATGTTTCCGGCGGTAAGCAGACTAGAGGTGCTAGCAGCCGCAGTGCCTGCAGCGTTGGAGTCACCAGCAAAGTTGTAGGCTACAAAGTTAGCACTGGTGGGGTTGAAAGAGCCACCAGATCCACCAGGAGCACTGTAAGTGAAGAAGCTTGCTGGGCCGATAGTGGATACCACCAGGAAATAAGGGTTAGAGCTTGAGTTCTTCAGACCAGCAGTCATGGGACCAACGGAAGGCATTTTATACCTTTTCGTTAGAAAAAAATTCTACAGGGCGCCGTTAGATGGAGGCTGGTTATCAACATAATGGACGAGTAAATCTTGCCGGTGGAAAAGACTCCCTTAACGGACAAAACGCAAAAGCCTTGAATGTTCCCGGGTTTGGGTATGAACGCGGGGCTGAAACAAACTTTCAATCTGATATGTTACGAGGCAATTTAGAACGAAATCCCCTTTCAGATGCATTCTTCTCCCCTAACAATGTTACCCTTATCCAAAACAATCTTCGCCGGTATGTTTATGAGAAAAGCCAACCAAAAGGATACATGATCGATGATCAATCGACAGATGAACTAAAAATTATTATGCGCGCAATGTATTATCAATATGCTAAACATGGAAAGGATAACATTGCCGGTCAAGTAAATGAATTGAATGAATATGTTATCAATTGGTCTGGACCACATATCCTATCAGCCGTAGATCATTACTTTTATTACCTTAAAGATATTGATACTCTGCCGGTGCCAATGCCCCAGCCTGTTCATTTAAGTAGTGCCGGTAGTAAAAGCCTTTCTATGATGCAGCCCTTCATTTAGTCACCTTCGCTGTAGCCTTCACTGGTGCCTTGGCCTTTACCCTCTTAGGGCTGGATGCAAGTGCATCAGTCCTGACATCAACCAACTTCTTCCACGCTGCCTCGAACTCGTCAAGTTCTTTGAGCCAGAGTGTCTCTGCCGTAGTTGATTCCAAATCCTTCACTGCATCCATTGCCTTCTTTACTGCCTCCTCTGCATCCGTAACAGCCGATGCCTTCACCCTATCCATACGAAGCCGTAAGACATAATCATATGCATCCACTGTATCTGCATTTGCTCCCGTAGCTGCCGGTATAGAATGTGCCTTCAGCCTCTCCACTATCTCCTCGTCGGTGGCTCTTCTTAACTCTAACGTGCCTTCCAACACAGCCCTGATGAAACGAGCCTTTGCCTCCAACTCCCCCGCCTCTTGCCGTAGGCGCTTCATCTCCTCCAATCTCCTTTGCTCATACGCCAAGATACGAGGCCGGTAATACGCTTCCAAGATAGCACCCACCGTAGGATATTTTACCAACTTCATATCCATATCAAACGCCACCATATTTGTAGTCCTCCATGACGATGTAAGCTTAAAACGCTTCTCGAAATCCTCCGGATGTGCCTTGATCTCCTCATAGTAGTCATCCGAGAGGTAGAGCACAAATTTCACATCTTCATCTGTATACAAGTCATCAAATGACTTAAGAATTGGCTGTCCATCTGAATCAAATGCAGTAGGCATATCCTCCTTGTTCGTTGCCGTACAGAAGGCATCCAGGATCCCCTTATACTCCTTTGTCCATGTTCCTACCGGTAGCTCTGTGATCGTAAGGGTCTTTGCCACATCGTCAAAGGTATAAGATCCCTTTGTAATCCAACAGCCATCTCCACCACTGACAACTGCACCCTTAAATCCCTGCCACCATGGCTTCAAGGTAACAGTATTTAAATTGGCAAGCTCACCGGACATTCTCCTTCGAAGTGCAGCCACAATCTCCGTAGGGTTATGGGGAGGGATGTCTGTGCTAAAGCCAGTCCCAATTCCTACACATCCATTTATGGCCAACAAGGGGACCGTAGGTAAATAATACTCGGGCTCCACCGGTGTACCATCATCTGTCATATGTTTCAAGATCCCCATATCCTCCTTCCTAAACACCTTATCTGCAATCGTCTCCAGCTGGGTAAAGATATACCTCGCAGAGGCTGCATCCTTTCCTCCAAGCAAACGAGATCCAAATTGTCCATTTGGCAAAAGCAGATTTACATTATTACTCCCCACAAAGTTCTGGGCCATCCCAACAATGGCCGCACACAAGGACGCCTCCCCATGGTGATACGCGGAATGCTCCGAGACATATCCAGCCAATTGGGCCACCTTGATCTCCGAGCGAAGTCCCCTCTTAAAACAAGAATACAAGACCTTTCTCTGGGATGGCTTCTGTCCATCCATCACATGTCCAATCGACCTGATGTTATCTGCATTACTATAATGAATCAACTCATCATTGATAAACTTTGTATAGGTCACCCTCCCCCCGGCTTTGATATCCAGCACACGCTTAGGATCATATCCACTTAGCCACTCCTTTCGATCATCCGTTCGCTTCTTGTGAAAGGCCAGGGAAATAGACTCATTGCTTCCAGTATCCCAATCGTAATGAATCTCTGCCAAACGCTCAAACCACTCCCTGGCCTCCTCCTTTGTACTTGTTCCCAATCCCTTATAATATTTGATAGTCCAAGACATTACACTGGGTGTTCGGGCTCGCCACTCCTCATACTCTCCCTGGGAGTAAAAGGATATCTTCTCCGTCCTCCGACTTGCCTTCAAGAGAGGAGTTGCAAGTGAACATAAGAAGCCAAGCTGCATCAACTCCGGCCACTCCGTGTGAAAGAGATTCATAAGAAGACCCTTGATATGTGACCCATCATGGTCCTGGTCAGCCATAACCATGATACGACCATATCGTAAATCCTTCCTGTCCTTGTATTTTTGTCCCTGCCTCAGCCCAACAATGGCCTTGATTGCCGTTAGCTCCTCATTCTTGTTGAACTTGTCCTGTGATATATCTTTCACATTTAGCAACTTACCTCGCAGAGGATAAACACCAAATCGCTCACGTCCCACCACATTCAGACCACTAATGGCAGAAGTAGCAGCTGAATCTCCCTCTGTTAGAATCAAGGTGCACTCGCCAGATTTGCCAGTTCCTGCCCACAAAGCATCCTCGAGTTTCGGATATCCACGCAAAGTCTTCTTCTTAGATCCATCTGTCTTCTTTGCATCCTTTGCAGTCTTCACATCCATAGCAGCTTGTGCCTCCTCCAATAAGCCAATCTTCATCAGACCATCGCACATTTTGGTCGACTTGAACACACTACCGAACTTGGCAGCAGGAGTTGTCAGCGTCTCCTTTGTTTGGCTCTCAAAGGATGGATTTACAATCGTGGCATTCACAAAGAATACAACTGCAGGGCGGATTTGTCCTGCCTTGACAGGAACCTTCTTCTTTGCCGCGGCATCACAGAAATCACCTAGAACATTCCTTAGAACAGTATCAACGTGCTTACCACCCTTTCGGGTATTAATACCATTCACAAAACTGACGGCGAGACGTGAACTATCATCATCTCCACCATCCTCCTCATCATATAATGTGCGAGTCAACACTGCTGCCACCTCCCAGCGAGGGCCACACATCTCATAAGCCAAGGTTGCACCTTCACGAAGGAAGAGACGCACGAACTTCTCAAATGTATTAGATGCAATAGCAGTATCATTCCATGTAACCTTGACATCCTTTCCACACAGAGCAGCCAGCTCCCATGTCCTTGTCTTTAAGGCAAGAAGCATATCAGCCATATTCAACCCAGCGAAGCGAGTCGTATCAGGCTTATATGTGATACGAACAAAGCCCTTTCCCTTGTCTGCACGAATACTTGGCTTTCCACAAACCAACATATGATCCTTCCATACCTGGCTATACTTCTGACCTTGGGCAGGGGAACGAACATCAACCTTGAACTCGTGCGAGAAGACATTCACCAACTTGGCGCCATATCCATTCTTACCACCCACAATCTTCTCCTCTGTCTTATCATAATTACCACTTGTTAGGAGATGACCAAAGATTAACTCAGGGACCCACACATTGTGTTCAGCATGTTGCTGGATAGGAATACCATCTCCATCATTCTCAACACTAATTTCAATCTGTCTCTCAGCAGTCTGTCCCTCGACCTCCTTGGCGGATATATGAATATGCTTAATAGGGTTTGCAGATGTCATAGAGCGAATACGAGCATCCCTGGCATTCACCACAAGCTCATCAAACAGCTTATAGAAGCCTGGATTGAATTGAATCTTTTTATAGCCCATCTTGCCATCCTCACCCAAGACCCATCGCCACTCCTCTTGGGTAGCAACAGACCCTACATACGTATCAGGCAACTCCAAAATGTGCTCGCGGTGGGAAAGCTTCTTATACTCCATTGTAGTTAGTACCATCCTAAGGGGGGACCCTTGGTTTCAACTTTTAGGATTTGGATTGATGATCCTATTTTATCTGGGTAAATAAAGAGAATGCACCTAACATCCAAGCAAAAACGCAGGGAAAGACGAGAAGAAAGGAGAAAGGCTTATCTTTCTACATCTACGGCACATGTCCCTGGGAATAAGATTCAATCGAAATGGAACTGTAGCAGCATTTGGATCTTTCTTAGACCTTTAGGCGTTTGTTAAAAGGTAGTTTTTTATTTGTGTAATTTATATGGATAATATTAGTTTAGAAAATATAAATCCAATTGAATATATCGTAACACCAGTATCTCCATATTTTATATGTAATCATTTTATTTCGACAGAAATACATAGTTCCGATCCAAAATATATTCTTATTGATTTAGATTTAAAAGCAAATGATTTACTTAATAATAAAAATTACAATGATATAAAAAATTTTGATATAATTCAAGTTCAAGTAGATTTATTTGATTTTTTTTATGATACAGTATTACCCATTATACTTAAGAATGATATAAAAGTTATAATAATAACATCCCAATGGCATTGGCCACAAATTCAAAGATCTTATAAGACAGATGAATTATTAAATAATAGTAATATTCTTCTATGGGTATCTCAGAACCCAATTTATAAAAATAATGACAAATATATGGCATTTCCATATGGAATAATTCATACTAATCTGGCTTATTATGTTAATTTTGTAAGATCTCATAATATTAACAATCATAAAGATATAAAAATATTAAACCAATATTCAGCGATACATGGTCATTTGCCAGAAAATCATATAAGAAAAAAGTATGATATATTTGGAAAGAATAGTGGCAATTCTATGAATTATATAGATTTTTTAACAAACATATTGAAAGCCGAATTTGTAATTTCAACACCTGGGGATAGAGAAGATTGTTATAGACATTATGAATGTATAGGATTAAATGCAATTCCTGTATCAAATATTGATGATGCTTATCGTGATATTTTTGGAGAAAATATGGTATATTCAAATGCTGAAGAAATGATAGATATGATTTACAATAATACAGTTAATTATAATTATAAAAAACCAAATAGGGATATCGTAACGCTTCCCTATTGGGTTTGTAAAATAAATGAAAAAATAAATGTATTAAGGCTTAAGTTGACTGAATCTATATAAAATAGTATATGCCACCACGTCCATCGCGTGCCATATGGAATGAATTTAAAGAATATATTAAAAATTATGAAAAAACGCATGGGGTGCAAGATATAGATTCAATTAGAAGACTAGCAAGGGGATTTGCTGGAACCAAATCACCGTTAGATGATAAAGCTGCACAGCCAATTTATTGGACATTATTTACATCAATATGTCTTGCAAGAGATGCTGACTTTCCTGCAGATTTTAATTTTGATAACTATTATGATCCTGATGGATTATATCCAAACGATAGAATTATACAAAAGAAATTACACAGAAATAATAAACGGGTTGTGAATGGTACATTGGAATTAATACGATCCCTTGAAGAAGATACATGGCAGTAAATTATATAAAGAGGTCAACTTCTAAATATGCCAAGAATGTTATATCAATATCGGGTCCGTCGAGGGGGTCTGCCTCGTCTGCCTGGTTTGTCTGATCTACCTGGCCTATAATAGGTCCAGTTGTAATAACAGAATCTTCATATAATGTATTCAACTCTTCTGAATCATATATACATAGTCTTCTTGAAGCAGTGTTAATACGTAGGATCTCTTTTGCATATTCTTTCCCATTCCCATCCGTGTATACCATGATATAATAATCCTTACATAAGTTCACCCAAGACCTTATGCGACGATGATGTAGATTATGTTCAAGTGCCCATCTATAAAGATCAGAATGAAATACCTCTTCATTCTTTTCATGTTGAATTTCAATAAAGCTGTGAACTAAATCTAAGGTATCTGCACTGGGAGTCTTGAACTCGGTCAAAATTATATGTTTCCTTACCGTTGCACCAAAGTGTTCCTTGAACTTTTCGATATCATAATGTGTTGATGCAAGTCCTTCTAAAACCCAATGACTATGCCCTGCTTTACGTAGTTGCATCAACACACTATAGAACTGATTCAATCTCATTTCACAATTTGTAAATGGATTACGTGGCATAAGGTACTTTGGAAATAGGTATGAGTGTGATAATAACCTTTCCACCATATCACGTAGTATAGTAGTTGCCTCAAATTGATACAGAGTTTTCTCTGAATTCACACGAAGTGTTATAAGATTCTTAGGAGCTTCACATGTAAGGAGATCAGTATCATTACATATTTTAAAGCGACGATTCATCCATTTATACAAGAGTTTACGAAAGACATTCACCAGCCTATAATTTTCCTTAAAATGGTCAATAGCTGTCATAAGGAACGTATTTTCCGTACCTGGCGGCACCATAAGCACTCGTCTACTCTTAAACTTTAAAAGATGGGACTTACACTCTTTCGTAAGTTCTTTCACACCTTGGATATATCCATATTTACTCGAAATATCATTCAGTAAATAAAGGAGAACCCAGTTATCAGGGCGCTTCAACATGTAATGATTTGCCTGTGGGGTCTGCTGGGTCTGCTGGGGGAACAGCATACTGGGTGGCCTGGGCCTTTGCCTTAATCTTTGTGGTATAGTTCCAGATGGTATACCAATCGAGAACTCCATTTACTTGATATATGTCGACCAGTTTTTTCAATTTTAGGCCCCCTACATCTTCTCGACCTTCCCCCACTTTGCAATGGCAGAATCATACTCAGGCCCATAGGTATGATCAATGGCCTGACGCATTGCCTTCGCCCCTGCTAAGGTTCCCTCTGGGTGACCATGGATAGCCCCACCGCAATTTGCCATCCAATCAACTCCAATCGAAGCGCAAATAGCATCCACCAGCCCAGGGTGCATTCCACAACTTAGAGCAGGCATCACACCATGGGTATGAAGCTCCTTCAAGACACGCGTCATCTCATCCCTGTCATTATCACTGTAGCCACCCATCATACCCGCATGAATGAAATCTACACCGCACAGGCCAGCCAGCTTACAGAACACAGCCCACTCAATGTGGAAAGGATTCCTTACATCAGACAGAATAGAAATCCCACTCTTCTGGTAATGCACAAAGATAGGCAGGTCCAGCTCACGAATACGCTTATACAGACCAATCCCGCACCAGAAATTCACGTGAACACCGTTGCCCCCGTGGGCTGCCACAAACTTCACCCTCTCCAGAACAAGATCAGGATCAGCATTGATACAGAAACAGTAGACCACATTCTTCCCCTTCAGGTAGTCGCAAATAAGAGGGACGCGCTCCTCAAAGGGGCAGTGCTCAGGATTGGCCATGATCTCGTCCTCCTTGATGAAATTCACACCACCCTCCACCAACTGCTTCACAATCTCGAGCAGGGTCTCCTTATTAATACCCACCTTGGGCTTTACGATACCGCCTAAGAGAGGCTTATTGTATGCACCCGTGTACTCGCGAATCTTCTGAATACCGTACTTAGGGCCCAGGAAATACTTGCTCACCACATCATTGGGCAGATCCAGGTCGAGGACCACGCAACGAGTGATAGTATTAATATCAAGCTGACCACCCATAATATGACATAATAGCTGACTTACCCCATCCGTGGCAAGGTCAATGTTAGAAAGAGGAAAGGCAATCCATACATCTCCTGACTTCACCGTCTTCATTTGCTCGGTATCCCCCTCAATACGGCACCCAGCCCTCTCCCACAACTCAGGTGTCTCCCACCCATTGCGCACCTTAGGATTCCCCACACTCTGTCCAATGGCAATGTTCTCTGCTGCATCGAAAAGCGACACGGTCGACTCGAGGGAGTACAATACCCTGAAAAATTTGGACATCTATAATAGACTAAACTGCCAGCTTTAGGTTGGTCTAAGGCCACATCGTAAGGTGGTATAGATGAATATAGTAATTCCCCTTGCAGGAAAGTCGTCGCGCTTCTTTGATGAAGGATTTAAGACTCCCAAGTATCTCTTACCTGTCCATACCGGTGAAACTATGATTGAAGGTGCTGTTAATTCCTTACATATGGATGGTCAGCTAATTTTCGTTGTTCAACAAGCAGACTGCGACAAGTATGCCACAGATGTCTTATTGAAGAAATCATTTCCTTCCTCCATTGTCACCTACCTGAATTACTATACAGGTGGATGTGTGGAATCTGTCTATGTAGCTGCAAAACAGTATATAAACAATGATCAGCCACTTATTATTACAAACTGCGACCAGTACCTGGAGTGGGATTCCAAGCCCTTCTTGAATGTGTGTGCTGAATCCGATGGTTGCGTCTTAACTTATTTCGCGGATACTACTAAAAATAGTTATGTCACAGTCGATGACCAGGGGCTTGCAACAGAGTTTCGTGAAAAGGTCGTGATCAGTGACAAGTCGCTTGTAGGAGTGCATTATTGGCGACGAGGTTCTGATTTTATTGAATCAGCAGACCATATGTTCGAGCATAATATTCGTGATAGTGGAGAGTATTATGTATCTGTCTCTTATAATTATCTTGTAAAGAAGGGTCTTAAAATTCGAACCCACCCTATGGGTGCCGACGAAACCTATCATACCATAGGAGTTCCTTCTACCTATTATGAATACTTGCAGAAGAAGAATCCTATTCAGCTCTCTTCTCTAAATGAAATGACGCGTGGATGGTTTGTTGGTGATTTTTTCCCTTCTGTCTATAAGACCCCAGCGTTTGAAGCGGGTCTCTTATCACATAAAAAGGGAGAAGTGTGGGGTGCACACTTACATAAGGTTGGAACAGAGATTAATTGCCTTGTTTCAGGTCGTATGTTAATGAATGGTCTTACCATTGAACCTGGGATGATATTTACTGTGCCCACTGGCCTCTTAACCAAGGCCGTCTTCTTAGAGGATTGCAAGGTCATGTGTATCAAAGTGCCTTCTGATACAAATGATAAGTATAATTATTAGTTTAAGAAGCATACTTAGGTGCTCCCATCCCAGATTCAACCAAAAAGAAGTTCAAATTCTCCACATAGACATCAATTCCATAAATATAACTTGAATCTGTGGCAAGTGGATTGACTTGCACGTCAAGTTGTAGACGATTAATACGACTTGAATTCAAAGACCCAGATGGTTGATGATTAGGGCTATGTAATTCAAAGCTATAGACAGGAAGACCACGATTTGCACAACCTGACAAATAGCGAAAGGGAGTTACTTCACTAAAGAACTGTGCACTTTTGTATTCTTGGAGCTCGTTTCCATCTGCAAGAATACGAATCCTTGTAATTATATCACGTTGACCAGCAGGAATGGCTACACCTGATGACACTAAGGATGTTGAGGACATTGTGGCGACGGATGGTCGATTTGGCCAATCCCACCAATTTGTGAAATTCATTACATGATTACGATACACAAGGCTATCTGAACGACGGGGTATAAGAATCATGCGCGTAATGGGATTATGAATATATAATTCAAGTAGTTCATTTGAAATAATTTCGGGAAAAGATACCTTTGTAACCTGCCTTATAGGATAGATAAGGGGCTTTCTTGCAAACAGTTCACGTTCTGAATCAGGTAAGAAGACATACGTTGTATAGAGTTGTGGATTTAGGATCCAGTAATTTAACGTAGGCACAGTTACATTAATATCGGTTAAAAATTGTCTTATTTCATAATTACTCGGTGTGGGGGATGGAATAAAGCCAGGTATATTTTGTTGAACAAGAGCTTCTTTTAAAGGATTTATTAGACCCACTTGTAATTGATATGTTCCCAATGGTTGGGCAGAAGATAAGGTATATCTTCCATATTTTGCATTCTGAACATTTGTTACGACACAGGATGTGAATCCCAGCCCCGTTACAGTAGATCCCTCTTGAAATGCAAGAAGGGCATTGAATGTATACGTTCCTGTATAAGAAGCAGAAATCAGATAGGTATTCAGCCCTTTGACAGCTATGACATTTGCAGAGATACTTCCTGATAGTATTGTTCCAACGGAAAGAAATATTCCTGATACAGTAAGTGTCGTCCCTGTTAGTATACCTCTTACGGAAATAGGTGCGATTGTTATTACAGAACGATCTGCTGGATTAACTGTAGCTGTTACAGCCTGTTGATTATATACATCAACACTTTGACCAGGTGCCATACGAAACCCAAAGGGGGTAGAGTCACGCACAGTATACAGTTGTTGAGAAGGATTTAGAATAATTGTAACATCTACTGTATAATATTGTAAAGCGATAAGTGGGAGGGCATGTCCTCCTTCTGTAAACCAAAAAGGAAGTGGAACTGTAATTGTATAAGCTGGGATCGAAGGATTATTTGTTTGTGGTTGCCCAGTCCCATTCGAAAGATTTTCTACAACTGTCGGATAGGATCGTGATGAATCGTTATATCCCAGCACGCCAGATAATGTATAAGTATCATTTGTTGTAGGAAGTGCAGCATATATACTGTTTGCTGGATCGGTAAGTTCTGGGATATCTCCCACAAGTCTTTGCCATTTCGCATAATCATCTGCAGGATAATCAATAAGGGCCTTTGCCATTATATAATCACCCGTAAACTCTTGAACATTATTAGGTCCAACCGTAACATATACAGTCTGAATTGCAGCAGCCCCCAAAGCACGAACCCATTGAAATTCAAGTTCCTTAGATTGAAATATCTTATCTTTACTATAAATAGCAGGTATCTGAAAGGTAAAATACATATCGGACACTAAATCGCCCACACGATCAATCCTTGCACGAATCTGTATACTTGAATCATATGGATAATCAGTTGGACCATCCATCGCCTTTGAAATCGTTTCCATTGAAAAGTGGGTATATTTCTTAAAGGTCTTGTAAAAATAGGTCATATCGGGGTTGCCCGATAGGATCACATTTTGTGCGCCATATGCCACTAAGGAAAATAATCCTCCACCGGGCATTCTACTCTACAGTGTCATCATCAATCTTAAGCCTCGTATATCGCCTTGGCTGACTATCACCTCCTTAGAGGGAGTTTTGGCGTGTCCACCATGTATCAATTAGATAGGGTGGTAAGGCCATACCACTACCATCCATTTCAGTGGAAGGTCCCATGGCAAGTAAATTTTGTATCTCTGAAAAACTAATTGCATATGTATAGTAAAAGATATTACTCAAATAACCAGTCATAGGTCCATTTATTACAAAACTTTCACCAGCAGGGATACCTCGTTTATAATCACCCGAAGATCCAGAGTTATCAAAATCAGTAAGGTTAGCCGTCTTAAAGGGGGGGAAAAGATTTAGGGGCTGATAATTTTGATAGGGGAGAGATCCTGTAAAGGTTACTTGATTTGCAAGATTTCCATTCACATACACCGACATCTTATTATTACCCACCGTTATAACTAAGTGAAACCATTTATTAATAGGGATTTGATTCACGTCTACCTTATTAAACCACTTCGAGTAAGAATTCATTACAACTCGTAGCGTAGGATTAGGATTCGACCTTGTTCCACTACTTACAAAGACACCAGGTCCACACAGAGGAAAGGGACCAGAAGAATATCCCTTATAGAAGAGAGTATTCCACCCATTATCTCCTGCAGAATTCACAGAAAATGTAGTATCTTGAATATAGACAAATGTGGAATAGGAAAATTCAATGCCGGTTAGTTGGTTCTCAGATAAGGGGAGATTTATCATATTTGGATCAGTACTGGCTGGATCTTGTGTAAATGTTTTATTCAAATTACCTGTTTTAGGATATACCACGATCCTTGATCCATTAAAGGTAGTATATGCTCGTACAAGGGTTTCCACTGTCATGTATATAACAAATACAATGCCCACAATAATAACCGCTGTGACAATTTGTGAAAACATATCGGAACTTGGGGCTTCCATTCTATTTATGGTAGACTCTAAATTGGCACAGCTAATAATCTCTCGTAATTTAGCTATGCTAATGTAGCACAGTTAATTTAGGAAAGACTGTATATGTATTCTATTTATTCAATCCGGATGTGGTTCCAAAGTTTATATTTGTATTAAAAAGGTTAGTAAAGAAATTACTTGTAGATGTAGTCGGACCATTTTGATATATACCCCAGATTAAATCAGGTGTAAGCGCGTAGTTATAGTAATCAGTTGTAGAGAAATATCCTGTCATAGGAGCCATCTGCGCGCGATTACCAATCGTTACAACGGCATTCCCTGTTTGCACCCCAATTGAATTATTACCCCTATATACACAAGAGCGACTCAATTTACCATCCAAGTAAACATCAAGTGTGCGGCCGCTTGCAACTACATTTACAAGAACCCACCTTTGGTATTCAATTCCATTCATAATATCACACCTATCGTCTTGTGTATAAGATGATGTGCTATTTGAAGTAGAGCTCATGTAACCAGTAATGATAGAAGAGAGACTATAAGAGTTGGAGGAAGGAGTAGAAGCTACACTACCCGCAGGCATTTTGGTGTCACCGTCTCCAGAGCTTGATTGCCTTACCACTAAGGTTGCATTTGCAGGATCTAACCCTATGAATAAGAGAGTATTCCCTGCACGTGCAGTAGATGTTCCACCAGTTATATCAAGTAAATGAACTAAATTAGAAATATTTGATTTTGTAGATGAAACATAGACCCACATACTTACAGAATATTGCCCTCCTTGGGAAATCCCTGTAAGGTTCACAACAGCTACGGAATTAGGATCTAACGTAGACGCTACAGTGGAAGCAGTTAAACTGCTAAGCAAGGGCGTGCTTATAATAGATTTGTTTGTTCCATACATCCAATTATATAAGTAGTATAATGCTACTAATAGCAAAATAAAGAGCAAAATACCCACAAAATACTTTACATTTGAACCCGTTCCAGCTGAAGAGGATACATTTGAACCATACAGAGTTGTGCTCATTCTGTAATGGCTTTAGAAAGCAAGAGCTTAACTTACTGTCGAAGCGTATACAGCAAATGGATTCCGGGGTTTTACAGTGGGTAATGTATTACAATTTCCTAATGGACAGAATGGTATGTTTAAGCTAAAATCAAAATTCATTTGTTCAAGATAATAAGGTACTCCACGTGTATCTACAATTGCAGTTACATCGGCAGCGACATCATCACCATTACGTGTCCCTAATGTTCCATGAAAAAAACCTACGCTGCCTTTCCATGCTGTATTTCCTGCATATGTATTTACGCTTGAATTTGCCGGTACAGGAACATAGTTGGTATAAGAGCTTGCCACTGGATTTGCCCCATAATATACATCAATGCGGCGTCCCTCTTTAACGATAGTTATAACGGTCCATTTTTGAAGAGGAATTGCCGGGAGAGATATTGTTTCAATGAAATAATTATTTGAATCTTTGGCTGTTTTAATTTTTAGAATAGTAGGAATATATGGTTTATCATTTTGTGATGTATATCCAGAACCCCATAATTCGATAACATCTCCCATCCAAACAAGTTTTGAAAGATAATTACCGTCAGTCAATGTGCAATTTCCGCATCCTGCATCTGTGCACTTACATGCTTTAAATGAATAATCTTTACATGAAGGTGCAAGAGTTGTTACGGGTGTAGAAGATATACAATCTACTTTGGAAACAGTCCTTGGTGCACCTTGAACAAAGATAGCAAACCTTAACGCACAAGGGTCCATTCCCCAGGGCATAAAACTATTATCCAAGGCTTGCGTCGGACGTGATAAATCGTATAATGCTTTGTATGGAGATCCACCTTGATGTGAGGAAGGTTGTTGCATGTAATAGATTGTTATATATACTATCGTGAGTATTAATAACAATATAATAATTCCCTCTAATATCATCTCTATGTGCTATGTAGCTTTTTTACCAGTAAAGTCTGTAGGTCCTGCTAAAGAGGGTTGTGCTGCTTGAACTTCGGGATATGAAATAGTATAAGGCCAAACATGGAAATTTTGAACATATACTGTCTGGTTAGGTAAAGAGGCCCATGTAGGTGCTGCATAAAACCTTTGTGCTCCTGGACTTTTATTGATTGAATTTAAATTTATACTTCCTGGGACTATCTTTTGCGATACTTGCCTTGCATTCAAATACACAGTAAAACTGTTCTTTTCTACCACGATAGAAATACGAAAGGGTGTATCAATAGGAAGATTCTTAACAGGTGCACAATTATATTGTATGGAATTTCCATTCGAATCTGTGCAGAAAAAAGTTACCACCATATCATTTGTATCTGTTACATATACTATCATAGATGCGCCGAGGGTTGTATTCATATAATCAGTCATAACTACACCCGTTGGAGGGGGAGAAGGGGCAGGACTGTTCGTTGGAAAGGCATTTGTCTTATATAATATAAGACGGTTAGAAGCTAATGTTGCAGATGTAATATTTGTTAAAAGAAGATCGAAGCATATGGAAAATGAATTAATAAATGGAAAGGATGAAAGTGAATCGATTGGAGTAGGGACTGCCACGGTTGGATCAGGTTGTTTATGTGTATTCCAGTAAACTATATCACTTCCTGCCCCAGGAATCGATACAAGTCCAGGACCACCAGGTGTGAAACTAAAAACCGGAGTAATCGTAAAATGAATGAATATTCCAATCACGAACACTATAAATAAATATAAAAACAAATAAAATAAGACTTGTATTAAATAACTACCTTGTGGCTTTACATTTGTATTTGAAAGACCTGTCGTGGCAGAAAGCTTTGACATGCCTGGCAACGCAGACAAGCCAGACAACCCAGACAACCCAGACAACCCAGAGAAGCCAGACAGGGTTGGCATACTTGGCATAGCAGATAGACCAGACAGGCCAGACAGGCCTGATAGACCAGACAGACCTGATAGACCAGACATGCCTGAAATGCCCGGGACTACAGACGCTGCAGATGTAGATGCACTGGGAGACCCTTCACTTATCAAATTTTTGAATGCCCCACTTGTATACTTTTTTATAACTTCATCACGAGTCATTCTGCTTGTGGTGTCTTTCTCTTTTTCATTGTCCTACGAAGAGTATTTGTCTTTGGATCAAATCCAATCTTCTTAAAGTATCTACGTGTTTCATTCATATCACACTCTCTTAACTTTTCACGTAAATAACAAACAAATGATACTCTCGAGAATATCTTATCAGATCCCAATGTCCCAGTTTCAAGACTATCCTTGTGAATACGAGGTAAATCCTTATTAGCACTCTTATCTTCCGCTGTTTCATATAGCTCTGTATTACAATGCCATTGATGCACATCCATGGCTAAGAAATCACCTGTCCTTACGTTGAATCCAATTTTGAATTGTGGCATAAGAGTATATCCTCCATGATATGCACCCCTTTCAAGCACAGAAAGATTGCCATATCCCTCTTTAAAGTCTCCATCATCTTTATGTAAGGCTGTCCTGAAATTACGATTAATTGTGATGGATGAAAAGGCAGTCCCCTCAATACGTAAGAGGGGTTTTTCTTTCGCAGCTGCAAGTTGTAAATCATGTTTAGCCTTTACAAGGGTTGCAAAACATTTATCGATTTCTTGTATAAATGGAAGACCATGTTTATAATATTTCCAATACCTTTCTGTATATGATGTAAGACGACATGGGAGTTGCATAAAAGGAGTTGCGTTAAAATATCCTAAGACTGAACTAAAGACATTATTATTAATGCGCATACGAGACACTTCTTGCCCAGGAATTTGATAATTCGCAGCCCATCCCTTAATATTCACTGGCTTCTTTTTCTTCCAATAGTTACTCTTTACAGCAATAGGACCCGCAGCAGCCCCACGATTCCGCGATGGACCCGCTGTTATCCAGAATCCTTCCCAACCCGTTTTAATTAGATCTGGATCTAAAACTCTTTTACGAAGTTTTGCAACTAAAATCTCCTTATCGGGAAGCTTTACATAGACATCAACATCCCTATCAAATATTTCATACCCTTCCCCATCGAAATACGTGCCTTCCCTTGCCTTTATTTCATCATTTGTCATTTTAGGAGTTACTACCACCTTTTCCGCTCTTACAGAAAGGGGTCTTTTTTTATGTATGACAAGCCCTTCATATATGTCTTTCGGAAATTTTGTAAGAACATTCATTTGCTATTAGACATATACATTAAAACTCCTATTGCTGCTCCTCCTACCACCATACCTGCTGTAAGACCTTGCACCCTTGCCTTCCAATCACTTTCTGCAAAATCATCCGCCGTCCAAATAGGGGAACGCCCGTGCTTTCCAAGGCGACGTAAATTATCTAAGACTTCTTCTTCCGTAAAACTCCTCTTTTGTAACATCTTATTTACTTCATTATGTAATAAATGTGTCCATTTGAATAAATCTGCCCTCCTATCCAAATGGGGTGTAATTGGATATTTTTGTATATGTTCGGCGTAATGCTTACTGCACATAGGGCAGGGTATTAATAAGACAAGACTCTCGAAAAAGTTCTTAGCTGCCTTCTTATGCGCATGTGATGGAGTAGACGGATAGCCAAGGGCTGCGATATGTATTGTATTCCAAAAAAAAGGTCCCCATACTTCGGGAGGTATATGCATTCTAATATAGCGTTTCATTGTTATGCACTTATCTAAACGCTTTTAAAGGGCTAAACACACATAATGTTATATATACAGGAGAACAAATGGCGGATGGAAAGAGAATTTTCTGCACAAATTGCGGAGGGAATGGACATGTATTTCGACAATGTATAGCTCCTGTTACAAGTCACGGAGTTATCATGGTTAGACATGCCGCATCCAGATGCACCAATCCATTTATGATAGAAGATACACTTTCATCAAATCCATCTCTTGTTACAGGCATGGAAAATCAACAACTTGAATTCCTCTTAATTCAACGTCGTGACAGCCTTGGGTTTATTGAATTAATGAGAGGAAGATATAAATTAAATGATATTGACTATATTAAATTACATTTATCAGGTATAACCCAAAAGGAAAGGGAGAAGTACAGGGATGGACCTTTTGATGTATTATGGAATGGGATGTGGGGTCTAAATCATTCGCATTTATATAAGAATGAATATGAGATTGCCAAAGCAAAATGGGAACAAATTCATAGAGGTGTAACAGATATTCACGGGAAAGCCTGGACAGTGCAATCTATGATGGATTCTCTTGGGCCTGCACCTGAAACGCCTGAATGGGGTTTCCCTAAGGGAAGGAGGGATGCCCAAGAGAGTGATTATACATGTGCAATGCGGGAAATGTGGGAAGAAACGGGTGTGAAAGAGAAAGACGTTATTCCTATACATAATTTGGAACCCTTAACAGAGTCATTCTTTGGAAGTAATCACGTTCATTATTGTCATAAATATTTCTTAGTATGGGTCCCTTCTAAGATGAATATTAAATTTGATAATGATAATGACCATATGCGTCGTGAAATTGGTGATTTACAATGGTTTTCACTTGACGAAGCAGTTCGACATTTGAGGCCTGAAAATGTAGAGAAAAGAAATGTCCTCTTACAAGCCGCATCTATCTTCAGAAATTTATGTCCGTTCCCAATTTGCCATTAGATACCTTATGGCCCAAAGGGCCATAGGTAAGCGCTAACACTTACGTTTTATATTCAAGCTTAGTTTAGAATGGAGTCCATTTTAAACCAATGGAGATATGAAAAGGATCCTTCCGTCCAGGCTGAGTTATTAGATGAATTATTCAATCAGGGTATTTTTCCAGAAAGAGGTAGTGCACCTACATGGGATGAATATAACATGTATATGCAATCAGATCAAGTTGATTCTGGTCTGTATCCGGATATTCGTGATCCCAATTTTGTAGAAAATCTTATGCGAAAACAAGAGTTTCATGAAAGCAAACAGCAGCCTATTGCAGTGCGATATGCTACGAAGAAGGATACATGTCGTTCTACAGAAGATTTTGAATTATCATCTGTTCAGAGGTTCGTTGGACGACTCTTATCACCTAAGACCCCATATAATTCTGCGCTTTTATATCATGGGGTAGGTGTTGGAAAAACATGCGCAGCTATTACTGTATGCGAGGCATATATTGAAATGAATCCAGGGCAAAAAGTTATTATAGTTGCTCCTCCAAATATACAAGAAGGATTTCGTCGCACTATTTTTGATATGGATGGTTTGACAATTGGGTCAGGTGATACTTTGAATAGGCATCGAGGTTGCACCCAAAACACATATCTATCTATAACAGGAACTACAAAGGAAAGAAATAAGACAGTCATCGAATCACGGGTAGAAAAGGCAATCAAATCAAGATACGACTTTTTCGGTTATACCTCTTTCTATAATTATATCAATAATATTACGAAAGCTATTCCGAAGACAGCAGCAGGATATGAACAGAGAAAAAGAGATTTAATTCGACGTGAA
>Ga0114973_10000304_pt1 | contig 36636 bp, 73 predicted proteins | sample M_140807_MF_Meta_FD_87025 | JGI IMG/M metagenome (GOLD analysis project Ga0114973, IMG submission 87025) | Freshwater microbial communities from Lake Montjoie, Canada to study carbon cycling - M_140807_MF_MetaG | ecosystem: Environmental > Aquatic > Freshwater > Lake | place: Lake Montjoie... | reverse complement strand
TAACGGGGATTTTATAGAAGAAAATGTACAATGGGCTAAAGGAGATTTAAACACTGAGATGGAAGAATTTAAAAAGTTTCAAAACAAAGTTCAAGCTATTAGTCAAATTATACATGGTGATTTTAATAATCCTAAAATGTTAAATGCTACAATTGTTGGAAGATTAATTAGTCAATTTAGATTAAGTTGGATAGCTGAGGGTATTTCTGATAGGTTTAGAGAAGAATATTACAATGAAAGATTAGGTAGAAATGTTAAAGGTAGATGGAGAACTTATAGTAGCATAGCTAAACAAGAAGGTGTTTTAAAATTAATTGGTAGAGTTTTAAAAACTTTTACTTTACAGAAATCAGGAGTTGAAGGTTTATCTGAAATAGATCAAGCTAATTTAAAAAAGAATATAGCTGAGTTATACATTGTAGTAGGATTAACCATGATTATTATGATGTTAAAAGGTGCTGACGATGATGATGACAAAAATGAATATACTTTTTTAATCAATCAATTACAACGCTTAAATAATGACTTATATTTTTATGCGGATCCTAATACTGCTGAAAGTATTACTAAAACTTTAATACCATCATTAAAAACATTTACTGATCTTAAAAAAGCTTTAAATGCTAGTTACAATTATATAACTAAAGAAGGTAAAAGATATGATGAAGAATATTTATTTATGAATTGGGCTAGGACGGTTCCTGGTATTAATCAAATACCTAAGATTAAATATCAATCTTCAAAAGTATTATCAACAAGTTAAAAAAAAGCCCTCAATTAAGAGGGCTTTTTAATTTAATGAGTGTAAACTTTATTACCAAAATAAAATCTATTGTTAATCCAAGTAGGTATATCTACATGATAAAAACCTTCTTTATCTACATTAACAACAGCAAATGCATTAGTCCAGCTATCTACCATTGCTCTTGAAGCATAATTAAATACTGACTTTTTAAAATCACCCATACTACCACAATTAAAAGCTCCCATCTTACCTTCTATATAAACCTGCTTTCTGTGTGTGTGGAAATACAAACAACTTTTTCTGTAAGTATCTAAATGTTTTTTAGCTGTATGTATATTAGTAAATTCTCCGTGTAATACATCTAAATATTTACCTATAGTAACATAACTTTTTTTCCAATCTTCAAATACATGGTATCCTCTAGGTATTAGATTTAAAGCTACAGTAGGACTTTGTAGAGCAGCTCCTAATTTAGAGTTATCTACTTGCCTCATATATCTATTATACCTATCTTCATGATTACCCCAAATATAAACCTTTTGTACATCAGGATGTAATAAAGATTCAATTTCTGTTAATACATGATTAGCTTCTTTGTATTCATGATCTAAAGTAGAATGTGATATATTACCTTTATCATGTGAAGATAGAGCTTCCATATCTATAAAATCTCCAGCAATAATTAACCCAGTAATTTTTTCTGAATTATCTTTTAAAAACTTTAAAAATGAATAATAAAAAGATTTATTATGGTAAGGTACATGAACACAACCTATTATAATCCAAAGACCTTCTTCTTCATATTTACGAGATTTCTCTTTAAATACAGAACCAAATTTAAGCATTTGAACTTTTTTCATAGGTGGTATTTTAACTTGCTCAACAGTTAAACTTAACCTATATCTTCTTCTAGCCTCATAAAAAACTTTTTCAAAATTTTTTATTGACAGATTCCACTTAGCAGTTTCTGTCCAAGGATAAAAATTAAAAGTTTCTACTGCTGATTTTTTAAAATATCCTGGTCTTTCTAATAACCAGGATATTATTCTTTCTTCTTTTTTTGTCATAATTCAAATTCTTTTGAAGGACTCATTTTTTCTTTTGGGGCCTTTATATTAAACTCTTTTTGATAGTACTCAATAAACCATGTAGGCATAGAACTTAATTCATTATCTTCAGGTAATCTTACTTTTATTTTTTGTTCTATTTCTTGTTTAAGTTTTAAATCTTTGTGCAGTACTTTGTATATTGTTGAATTAGAATCTAATCTATGAAAGTTTATTATTTGTTGTTTATACTTTTTACTAAATTGAGAAATTTTCCATTCAGTAAATAATTTATAATCATTTTTAAATTCATCAGGAACATTAAATACATACAAAGTATGTAGTTTATCAGGTTCATAATGACGCTCAAATAAAATATGATTTATAAGTTTATTTTCAAAGTTAATAAATGTTTTATCTCCTTTAAATCTATATAGTAGTATAATTTTATTTACGCTGTATTTAGCTTGATCTGAGCTATCTCCAATAAAAACACCTCTAAGATTGCTGTTGTAAATATCAGTAGAGTATTTAAAAGTACTACTAGCTAACATTGGTAAAATGTAAGTCTTTGATTTGTTACTACCACATTGTAATTTAATATGCTCTTTAAATTGCTCTATAGCTATTTTATCTGTTTCAAATTCTTGCATATTAATTTTTTATAATTTAGAAAATTGAAAATTAAATAATTTTAATTCTCTTTCTTTTTCTTTTTTTAACTTCTCTATAAAATCTGTAGTCAATCTATCATGAATTTCTTTATCTATTAAAGGTAGTTTTCTAAAATATCCAGAACTATTAATAGTATATTCTATATTAATACTAACACTTTCTTTTTTAGATAGAATATAAGTTAATTCATCAATTTCTTGTTGACATTCTAAAATTTTACTATTTAGCTTTACAGCTCTCTTTAATATATCTAAATTCATAATTAAAATATTGTCATCACATTTTTTGTAGGATAACTTGCAAAGTCAAAGTTATCACTTTTTTCTAATATCTTGGTACAAATATAGTTAGAATAAAATTGATTTATTCCTTCATATTCTCCAAAATATTTTACAAATTCATTTAAGATTAATTGTGGATAAGGAGTACCTTGTGCATCATCATCAATAATTTTACAAGCTTTTACCTCACCCATTTTAGGAATTCCTTTAGTTGCATTGTGAGTTCCTTTTAACATATTAATCCAAAATCTTAATTCAGCTTCTTCACTACCTGTAGTAATCCATTCTTTCTTTCTCCAGTTAAAATGAGTACCTTTTAATGATAATAAATCAGAATCTATAGCACAAATAAAGCTATTAGGACAAGCTAAATTATACATTCTAACATAATCATCAACCTCATGATAATTTGCTGGATATACATTGTAATTACTTATTAAATAACTTTTTACAAATGTCCACCATCCAGGACTTTGTAATTTTCTATCTGCTTTATAATCTGGATTGATTAATTTTTTAGATGTAATAGTATCCATACCCTTTATAAAGCCTACATATTCTTTAGCTTTACTAGATAGTAAAATATCTTGCATAATAAATTTACAAGAAGCTGCTAATTCATCTTCTGTTTTTTCAGTGTACAAAAATTTTTTACCATCTTCTGTTCTCATAGGATTACCATCTAAATCTAAAATTTTATTTCCATTACCTATTGCAAAAGCTATAGAATCTAAATCTAATATTGCTATTTTATTTTCCATAATTTTGAATTTTGTTTTGCTTTAAAAATTAACATTTTTTTATAATTTTTAAATCCTAATTTTGTAAGATATAACTTATGAGGAGGAATTTCAACTACTATAACTTTATTCTCCATATATTCCTATCATTTTTAATACTTTAATTAACTCAGATTTATTTTTAATAGTTCCTTTAAAAATACAATCTGTATAGGTATTATTATAAATAATTAATTTATTACGAAATATTGATTCAGATGTATAATGAACTAAAATCCATTTATTTCTAGAAAATACTTCAGTAAAATCTAATTTGTATCTTAATTTATCAACTTTTTCTATTTTCCAACCTAAACTTTTAATATCTTCTTTATTTAAGTATTTAACTCGAATATTATCATTTAAAATTTGACTTTCTAAATCTTCTAAAGTTTCTAATTTACCAAACAATTCATGAGAATAAAAATTATTACTATACCAATAATATTCAAATCCTACATAAAATTCATTTATTGTTGGTTTATAATATTTATTCTCCATTTTTTTTAAATCCTAATTTAATACCAAAATCTAACATACTTAGTAATAATTCAAAATCTCTAACTGGAATATCTTCTATAATATCCTCAAAATCTATTGTAATTTTTTTATCATTTACATAAGATTTAAGTGTATTATAAAATTGATCCCAAAGAAAATCTGAATTATCCCATACTTCTTTTTCAGGAAGTTCCAACCAACACCAATCTGTTTTTATTTTTCCTTCAGAATCTATTAAACAAGAAAGTTCATACCTTTCATCTATTGATTTAACAGTAATATAAGGGTTTAAATTATTAAATCTTTCACTCATTCTATTATAATATTAGTTTGATTATATTCTCTAATTACTATTTGTAATTTTCTTTCAGAACTTGGTATAAACTCAGAAGAAATCTTTCTAATAAATTGTAAATTATCATCTGGTATTTTTTTAATAGTAGTTAGTAAATCTAAACTACATTTTTCATACGCAAATCTCATATTATCAATATCTTTAGATTGATTTTTTCTTGTAATCTTTTTACCACTAGTTTTAAGATTTAATTCATCATAATAAATAAAATCTATTTGTATAGGAAAATTCTCTATAAGTTTTATTTTTTTAAAATGTGGTAAAAAATCTTCTTTAATAGCTTGTACTATCTTCTGTCTAACTGAATGATGGCTAAATCCTGAATAAAAATCTTGACCATTAATTCTTTGTATTCTAGGTTTACCGGCAGTTAAAGGATTTTTAATAACTCTATCACTTGTAATAGTATCATATAAAATAGTTTTTCCGCTAATTTTTTCCCAATTATATTGGCCAGAATCTAATCTTTTTAATTGAGTTTTATTACAATCTTTAATATCAGTAATATACTTAGGATTTCTAGCTTTAGCTAATACTACCTCTGTGATGTACTTTGGGACTTCTATAAATCCAATTATTTTATTTACCATAATAAAAAAGGAGTAGTATTTTTACTACTCCTTAAATTAATAATTAATTAAGCAATCTCAAGTGGGCGTGAATCTTCTGCTACATAAATACCAGCAGCATCAGCTAAATCATCAACTGGAGTAATAGTATAAGTTTTTTCAACTGGAGCTTTTTTAGGTTTAGTTAAACCAAAACCCATTAATACAGAGCTCATCTCTTTAGGTGTAACACCATAAATAGTAGCTATTTCTTCTGTAGTTTTACCTAAGCTTCTTAGAAGTACTACACGACTTTTTGTAATTTCAATATTGTTCATATTATTATATTATTTATTTTTAAAAATTCTGTTAATTGTGTTTCTTCATTGTTTTTAAAACAATCTGATGGGTCTTTTGATATTTCTTTAGGATTTAATATATAATCAAATCCATACTTCTCTTTATAATCTTTACTGGCTGCAATACCAGCTTTATCATTATTAAAATAGACAATAATTTTTTTATAATTATTTTTTAACCAGGCAATTTTCCCCTCTGGTAAATAACTATTCTCACTAGAAGGAGCTATACATTGTAAATTAAATCTTTCATTTAAACAAGCTACATCTTTTAAAGATGAAGTTATTATAAGTAAATTACTTGGTTCTAATTGCATAAAACCTTGTATATTTTCTATTGTACAATTGCTAGTCCATTTAAAATCTTCATCATTAGGTTGCAATATTTTAAACTTGTTATTAACACTATAAGCAAAACCAAAATTAGTTTTAAATCTGCTATAGTTAATCCAGTAATAATCTATTGGTTTAATGTTGTATTTTTCTAGTGTTTTTAAGCTAATAGAATACTGATTCCAATATTCTAATAACTTACTATTCCAATTAGTATATCGTACTTTAATTAAAGTATTATTAATCTTTTTTACATGATTTTCTTGTAAAATAAATCCTACACTATTTTTATTGATAAAAGTATTTTCAATATTAAAATCATTAGCTATTATTTGTAAAGCTTCATGATAAGTACAATTATATCTAGTAGTAATTACTTGAATAATAGTACCAGTACTTCCACAGCCAAAACATTTATATATCAAAGGACTATTTAAAAATATTTTACAGCTAGGAGTTTTATCATCATGTACAGGACAACAAAATTTATGATTTATATTTTCAAATTTTGTATAATATCTAAATAAAGATTCTTCATCTATTTTAGATGTTATATCTTCGTATGTTAATTGAGTCCTTGCTTTCATAATAATAAAAAATAATTAGGCTTTGTTTATAGATTTGTAAGTTCAAGAAAGGACTTTCACCTTCACTCAATAAACTAAATCACCTGGAATAAACTTAGCAACACTTCACAGAAGTTTAATTGTGTTGTACCTAATTATTTTATAACTTATTGATTATTAAAATGGTAATGAATTTTCTTCAGTAACTGCTTCAGCTTTACTTGGAGTAGGAATACTAGTTCCAGTATAAAGTTGAAACTTCAAACTACCTTGATAATCAGCTTTAAATTCTTGCTCAATAAGAGCTTTTTCCATATAAGTAGTTTTCTTATTTTTAGAAGATTGGAAATATTTAGTGTAAGTTGCATTATACAATTTACCATCTTTATTAACAACACCTCTGTTAAAAGTTAAACCATTACCTTCTTTCAAAGCCATTTGAATGTAACCTCTTAATTCTTTCAAATTACCAGCTACAATATCTTTCCAAGGAGTTGTAAATTTAACTTCATCACCTACAGTATCTTTGTATCCTAATACTAAATTCAATAGTTTTTGGAATAAAGTTAAAATTTCTACCTCACCATTCTTAGCTAATCTCAAATTATGATTTTTGCTAAACCAGTGCATTTTCTCATTCTCAACTAAAGTTTCAATAGAATCACTCCAAGAATTTTGTAGTAAATCATTCATAACTTTAACTTTACCTGTACTAGCTTTAGTAATATTATTATCAATAAAATAACTTACTTTATCAATAATTGGCCCACTATTTTGAATAGTACCATCTAATGCTACATAATCTTCTCCAACTGAATTTTTAATCCAGAAATCTAAACGTAAACCTATTACTCCATCTTTATCAGTAACATAAGTAGGTTCATTTTGAATATAATTTACACCTATTGCTTTTAATTCTTCTAATGATGGATTTAAAGCCACTATCTGAAAAGGGCACATTCCTGTAAATCTTAGTACTTCTTGAATTTCTTCTTGCTTTCTTACTTGCATATTATATATTTTTATTTGTTACTATTTTGTAAATTCTATTATTTTTTCTAATATCATATTACAATCATTATTTATTTTTGTAATACCTTCTCCTAATAAATCTGGAGGACATTTAGCTGAAGTATCTTCTTGTACTGCATTTAAATGATATTCAGGTAATCCTTTATCATTAAATTTATTATCAGCATAAAGAACAATAGTAAATTCTTTCTCAATTACACCTTCCCACTCTTTCGTTTATATTAACTTTATGTTTCCATAAAGACTAGACTATATCTTTATATCTAAAAATATAATTAACTTTTTTAGTATTAAAACCTTTTTTACATTGTCTAGAAATAGAGGCAATAGAAACAGATAATTTTCTTGATGTTTCTGACATACTTTCAAAAGTATATAATAAATTCATATCATTATCAAAAACATTAACTGCTTTTCCTTGTTCTAAAGTTCTATCTTTTTTTAATTGCTCTATTCTTTCTTTACTAAATTTTTTACCTCTCCAAAAATCACCTATTTTCTTTTTACTTTCTTCAGACATTTTATTACCTAAATTAGAACCTGCTGTTTTTGAAATATTATAACCTATATTTCTATTATAACATTCAGTTAAATCTAACCAGTATTGTTCTCTATTTAATAATTGTCTTTGTGAATTAACATATTCAATAATTTCAAATTTAAAATTATTTTCTCCATGTTTATTATAAGAAGATTGTAAATATCTATTTTTGTGAGTATTATTTCTTAATCTAGAAATATGAGTTCCTTTTCTTTTATCATAAAAAGAGGCTGAACCAATGTAAATTTTATTATTAATTATATTTGTTATTTTATAAATAACATTTAAATATAGTGGCTTTTTCCCAGTATTACTACCAGTACTCCCTTCCGGGATAGTCGTTGAACCTTCCTCATTTGACAGAGGCTTGGCTGCTGATTGTCTATTGTAAGTATTTTGTATCATTTTACAAATATACTCTTATCCTTTGACTTTTCAAACTTTCACACTTATTTTTTCAAATTATGTTGTAGTGTCAAAAACTTTAAGATATTCCAGCAATTAAACCACTTTTACAAGGGCAAACTTTCACCCTTAACTTTAACACGCTTTTCTTGATTACCTTCTATACCTAAAACTTCATAATGCGCTGTAATAAATACTTCTTTTTGAATAGATTTAATATAATTAAGAAATTTACCAATTTCCTCATTATAAGCTCCCCATATCTCAAAACCTTTTTTAGTTGCTCTACATTCACCTAAAAGCATATCCATATAAGCACTTAAACTGTCTAAACAAATAGCTGTAATTGTAGGATCATCAGCATATTTTTTTAGAGCTGTTTTAGCTTCTATAGTATTTTTAGGTCTTGCATGATTTTTAAATTTGTTTTTAAATGGTAAAGGTTTATCTTCTACATTTACAAATCCAGTAGTTTCAGGATTCATATTTCTAAAAGAAAAAGTTTTACCCTTACCTGATTGACCGACTAATAATACTTTATAATAATCTCTTACCATTATCCTTGTGTTGTTTGGTGATCAGTTTCTGTTTCTAAATCCATTGCTAACTGAGCTGGATTTTCTTTTTTTGAAGATTCAAAAGGTAATAATTCTTTAACTTCTTTTTGAAGCATTGTTCTAAACAACATTAAATCTTGCTCACCAAATAAACTTACTTCTATACCACCTGTAATTTTAGGTACATCAGTCATTCTACCGTCTTGTCCTCTTTCTCTAACTAAACTAATTTTAGGAAGAGAGATTTTTGCTTCTGTTAATTTTAACAAAAGATCAATTTTTTCTAAATTTGTCATATATTTATTTATAATTAATATTTCTATCGTCTTCTGCTTTACCAGTTAATATACTGTCTAAAGCCATTAAAGCATTACAAGCTATTAGTGCTAAATGATGTACACCACTTTCATCAATATCTTGTCTACATAAAAATTGATTATTGTGTCTTCCTAAAGCATCTAAGTATCTTGTTAATTTCATTGGTTTACTGTAATTAAATTGACCATATTTGTCTTTACCAATAGTAAATCCTTTTGCTACTTCTAATAAAGCTAATTGTGGAATACTAGTAAAACTAGGTTTACCAGTATCAAATTTAGTAGCTGAATTTTCATCTTTACCTGTAATATGGTCTAAATTAAATTTTACTTTTTCTTTATTCCAAATATTTTCATCCTTTTCAGTTTCTTTATCATGTGCTTGACAAGGTTGTAAAGTAGTTGGTGGAATAGTTAATTTACAAATACCAAACTCATTCCAATTTCCACAACATTTACCACTAGTTACATTTTTACAAATAATTTTTTCTTCTATCATTTTATGTTATATTTTTTAAATAAGCTTATTAAATAAGTAATATCTGGTTTTTTATAATTTATTAAATCAGATATAGGAAAAGGTCTATCATTAAAATTGTATATATGTATTTCTTCAGCAGTAGCTAATCTAAATTTTAATTTATTTAAAAGAGAATTTAAAGTACTACAAGACCATCCATTTGTTGAATTTGTTTGTACATCTTTTTCTACATGAAAAGAATTTTTATAACAATCTTCTCTTAATTTATAAACATAATTAATAGGCATAGAATAATTCCATATATCTTCTCCAGTACAAGTAGATAATAATACTACATAATCACCTTTTTTAAATAATAAAGGATATTCTTTCATTTTATACTATATTTTTAAATTATTAACTCCAGTAAATAATTTTTCTAACCATACATTCATATTATTAGATGTAGGTTTAATAAGGTGCATACATTTTCTAATATCTTCAGTATGATTATATTTAACATAGCCACCATTATTACCTGTAGTTTTATTTTTACCTATTCTTAAATCTAATCCTAATTGAGTACTAGTATTTAATAATAATTTATTGCCAGTATAATTCATAAAATAATGAGCTCCACCAGATTTAGTTTTATAACCAAAAGTATCTTGTAATTCTATCATTATTAAATGAGGAATATTGCTATAACCATCTTTACCATTTTTACAATCAACGTCTAAGATTACTTGTTTTTCATCTGTAGGACACACAGCTAAATCATATCCTGGAGGAATAGTTCCTTCAAAAAAACAATTATCAGGAACCATTGACCATTTAATAGTAGGATGACCGTTTTTAAGAAGGAATGTTTTCATATTACCTTATTAAAATTTCCATTGGTTACTTGCTTGAGGCATTGACCAATAAGCTTTATAATTATTACTTGCACAATAAATCCATAATCTATCAATTTCTTCTTGAATAAATGAATCATTATTGATTTCTGTTTCCAACTCTTTTTCTAAATCAGCTTTAGATAGATCTTTATGTTGAGCATAACCTATTAAAGTTGTGATTGTAGAATTTCTACTTCCTGGTTCTAAAGAAAGACTATTATTTTTTATAAATTCTTGTATCATATTTTATAAATTTGAATATGGGTTATTTTCTATCCAAGCTATAGCTTCTTCTTCATTGGCAAATCCTGCTGCCGTAAAATCTCTTGAACCAATAGCTGCCCAAACATCTTTTGAATTTGGTATTGAGCTTGATTCTGATCGCATTTCTTGTAATGCTTTAAATAATTTGTCTAATTCACTCATTATTTTATTTTTAATTTTTTAAATGTTTCTATAAAATCTTTTTTGCTATTTTGAACTGTTAATATCCATTTTTCAGGTAACATTATATTAAAGTTTTTAATATTAATATTTGTTCAGGACTCATAACATGTTCTACTCTCCAAATTTTTAATATTTTTAGTACTATTTCAAATTGTTGAATAGTATCTGTATAAAACTTAGTACCTTTTTCTGTTTTATAAAAGTTTTCTGTTTTAAGAATTTCTTCTACTATAGATATATATTTATCTGTAACAGAATCTAAGTTATACCCTCTATGAGTATATTTTACAACTCTTTCAAATTGTCTTAGTAATCTTTTAGTACTCCAGATATCAGTTTTATAAAAAGATTTATTCCATCTATTCCAAGTACCTTCTAGTCCTGTAGACTCTCTTAATGAAAATTGTTTACCTGTTTTAATATCATGACCAGTAGTTATTAAATCTAAATCAAAATTAGATAATACATCAAATATATTATTTTGAAATTTCTTATAGATAATATTTACATCTATTAGTAAATTATATTTAAATTTAATAGTAATTAATCCTATAGAATCTAAAGAAGATTTATCATTATTAATATACTCATTAAATTTATGTTGTTCTAAAGAATCATCTATTATAAATAACTCATTGTAAAACATATAAAATAATAACTTATTAAAACTTGGTTTATCATAACAAAATACATCTATGTCTTGATTCCATTCAGGATTAAATCCTAACATACAAGAACCTGTAATACAAGCGTCAATATCTTGTTTTTTTAAAATGTCTATAACATTATTAAAGTGTTCTTCCATTATTTTATGTAAAAAAAGCCTGACAAGTTAATGCCAGGCTTTAAAGTTAATATTAATTATTATTTGTTAGAAGTAGCTGTTTGAATAGCTGTTACTGCTGCTTGAATTTCAGCAATATTATAAAGTTTAATTTGATTCATCTTAACTAAACATTCATAAAAATAATCACCTACTTGCTCAATAGCATTAATAGTATTATACTGTTGCATAATTTTATTAATTTCAGCAACATCAGATTTTTTATCTTGAAAACTAACAAATTCTAAAGCTTCATCAGCTAATTGTTTAGTTAATTTTCTTTCAGGTTCAGTTGGAGCTGCAACATAAGAAGTAACTACAGTAGTATTCATATCTCTATGTACTTCAGCCATAATTTGTTCTAAGCTTGTAACTTTTGAATGTTTAAGATTTTTACCTTTAATAGCTTCAGCTACTCTTACAGCAAATTCAGCTTGATTTTGCTCTTGTACAAATGCTGTGTGATTTACTGGTTTTTCACCATCAACTGTTACTAAATAACCTGCTGCATTTAACTTAACTCCGTCTAATTTTAAAAATGTGTTCATGTTTTTTTGTTTAAAAATTATTAATTTATTTATTTATTTATTCTTTCATGGTTGTTTTTATAACATCTCTTAATTAATTATGCGATTGTATTAATCCAATCTTTTACAATATGCGTTTTATTAGGCGTTAACCATTTAGCATATCCGGTAACATTTGAAGTTCTATTACCATTAGTATGTAAAGAATATAAAGTATCTACTTTAAAATTACATTCTTCTTTACCTGAAGAATAACATCCTGGATTATCATCATCACCAAATGAGATAACAGTACCATATTCTTTAAATTGTTTTACAATAGCTCTGTACATAAAACCTTCATTACCATTACCTGATTCAATAGCTAATTGAATAATATCAGATTTAGGTACATCATCATAATCAATAAGAATAGTTTTACCACTAGTTAGCATAATATCTGCATAAAATCTTTTAGACATCAATTTAGCTAAATTAGTAATAGTTTTAACTACACCTCTAGGCATACTACCAGATACATCAAGAATTAATAAATTTCTTTTATTACTCTTAACTCCAGCAGCACCTACATTTAATCCTAACTGTCTATTAAACGCTGTAGGATCAAAAGTTACCTCTTGAATAATATTAGTTTCAACAGCAGCTCTTAAATCATCTAACCATACAGGTAAAACTTTTAATTCAGCTAATTTATCAAAATTAACTAAATATTGATCTTCCACAAAAGTGTCTATATCAATATCTGAACCTTTTCCAGAACAAGCTCCTATATAAGTGCCTCCTGATTGTAAACTGTATTTTCTTAAATTCTTGTAACCTAATTTTTCTAAACAAGTTAGCCAATTAATAGCTAAATTTGTTCTACTACAAGATTTAAATAATACTTGAAATTCTAAATAAGTCCTAATAAAAGGTAATTCAGACTCAGTACCTATAATATAAGGCAAACCTTTTGGAAGAGTATTAAAATCTTCCTCATTTTCTACCAAATAAATTACAGTTAATTCTACTCTTTTACTTGTGATTTTTTGTATCATTTATATAATTATTAATATTAACTCATTATTTCTTCTTGAGGTATTACCTCTTTTTTCTTTCTAGTCTTTTTTTCAACTAGTTTAATTCCATTACTTGCTAACTCATTTTTCTTTCTAGTAAAAAGTTTTAACAAACTTAAATAAGGTATTTTATCTCCTTTCTTACAATTAAGATCTATTGAGTCCATTGGCATCTCTATTTCTTTAGTTAAGATAGGCATTAATAAATCATCATAAGTAGTTTGTAATTCTAAACCTATTCTGTTTAAAGCTTTCTCAATACTTCTAGGTGAAAAATAATTCCACTGATCAGCATCAAATTTTTCTTTATTAACTAAAGTACAAATAAGTGAAGACAGATTTTCTGGCATAGCAAATACTTGTTTTAAATAAGCTTGATACTCTTCAGAATTAAATTTAAGATCTATTTTAACAAATCTTTCTTTAATTTGAGGAGTTAGATTTATTAATCCTTGTGGGTTAGAAGCTGCTACAATCATAATATCAGCCATCTTTTTACCTGAAGGTAAACTTCTATCTTCTAATAAATTTAAGAACGCATCTAAAGTTTGTTTTAAAGTACCATTAAATACCTCGTCAATAAACAAAATATCTCCATCATTTAAATTATTTAACTCATAACTATCAAATACTTCTAGTTTACCAGTTTTAATATTAGGCATCATCATACCTACTACCTCATTTGGCATCCTTTGACTTAAAGTAATTTTTAACATCTTTTTAGGAACCCAATCTTTATTAGTTTTATTAGATTCATTTAAATCATCTAGAAATTGATGTATTGTTGTAGTTTTACCTAAACCTGGATTTGACATAAACAAAGGTACTGTTTTTCTTCGTAAAATCAAATTATTATAGGTTTTTTCTAGCTCATTTAACATTAATTTATTCATTTTTCTTTCTTTTTTTATTGTTTTAATATCTATTGGTTGATCAGCTTCATCATAAGCTAAAATTTCATCTGGAAAAGCGTACCTCCATTTGGCTTTAAATTTAAAATCTAAATAATTAGCACCATTTTCTTCTAATTCACTATCTTTATAAACTTGTATATATTTACTATCTACATATTGTTTATAAACATGATTTTTTAAAAAACATTTACTTTTTGTATCTATAGTTATTACTAAATAATCATCTTTTTTAAACATTATTTTATATTATATTTTTTAAATAATTTTATTAAATATTTCATATTAATTACTGAATCTTTAAATAATACAAATTTTTCAAAATCTTCATATTCAATTAAAGGATATTTTTTTTTTATATTTAATAAATGAACTTTTAGAAACATAAAAACCTGTATGAGAACTATAAAAATTTAATAAATAACCCCCTGTATGTTCAGATTTTAAAGCTCCTTTTATGAATCTCCAATCATTTAAAACTTTTAAATTAGTTTCTGTAATTTTTATAGACCATAATTCAGGTAAATTATTGATAGTCTTCATATTTAATAATATCTGATTTAGGTAATTCTTCAAAACTACCAGCTGCAAATGTTGAAAATAAACCTATACCCACATTGTCTTTAGATAATCTATTCTTAATTAGTTTAAGTAATATCATTCTAGCTTTAAGTTTAGATATATTATAACCTAGACAATTATCCATATCTAATTTATAAGGATTCATTAAACCTATAACCCAATCACTATCACTAAACGGATTAGTAGAATCTCTAAAATCTGATTGTTGTGGAGCTAAATCAACACCTTTAAACTTAACTCTATCTACTGAACTTAAACCTTGATTAAACTGTTGTAAATTAATAAAACTGAAGCCAAATAATCTGGCTAATTCTACTTGATATTCACTAAATTTATCAATAGTTCTTTTAGTATCCATCTCTCTTTCTTTTTTTAAAAGGTATAAATGGTCAGTAACCATAAGATTATACTCATTTGGGCTATTAGCCTTAAAACCAATAATTTTAGTTTTCTCTTCATTGTTATCATCTATATAAGTTTGTTTAATAAATTCACCTCTAGATTCCATAAATTTCCAGCATCTTTTATAAAGACCTGTAGGATTCTCTGGTTTAAAATTAAAGTGTATTTTATTAAATAATCCTTCTATATAATCAATTTCTGAATTAACTAATTCTTGTTGACTTTCTGTTAATCTATGTTTACCAAAACCCTTAATAACTTCTGGTGGTATAATAATTTGATATTTATCATAAATTCTTACAGATAGCCAATTACACATTTTAGTTAATTTGTCTATCTCAAAAGAATTATAAAATACATTTAAAGTTATACCTTTATTTTCAGCATCTTCTAAAGCATTAAGAATAATAAAATCAAGTAAAGTAGATTTACCTACACCGCTACCTGCACCTATTAGTCCTATAGTACTTCTTTGAATACCAAAAATAAAAGTAGATAACTTAGGTAATCCTATTGATAAACCTTCAAATTTACCATCTAAACCATCACTTATTCTTTTCTTTAATTCACTCATACAGCATCTGTTCTTTCATTATCATTCTCAATAGGTTGATCAATTAAATGAATATACTTTTGATAAGTTTCTTGATTTAACCAGACATCTACTAGTTGCATATATTGCATACTATTAGACTTCTTTTTAATCTCTAACTCAATCTCTAAGCCTTTTATTAATTGATTTTCTTTGATAGGATCATTATTAGTAATTCTATCAAATTTCTGTTTACATTTTCTACCTAAATTAGTATCAGCATCAAAAGTTTTTAATACTCTAACATTATTACCTATACCTACTTTAGTTGGATACATATTCCACCAAGTAAGAAAAGCAGATTTTTTAACTATAAATAAATCTATAGTTTTTTGTCTTAAAAATATTTGAGTACTAATCTTAGTCCAATCTAATTCATCTACAGTCATTTTTAAATAACTTTCATATTCTAATATTTTTAAGTTATCAGTTAATGTAGATGTAACAGGAAATAATTTTTGTAAAGTAGAATATTGATTTTCAAATAAGAGTTTTAGAATAATGTAATCATTTGGTGTTATCTTCTCTTTTATTAGATTTTCTGTCTCTATTTGTATTAACATTGTTTTTAATTTTTATTGTACATTTAGGACAATCTATGTAACCTTTTTTAGGTCCAGCATAAACTATTAATTCATCAAAACAATAATTGCAATTAGGTTTCATAATTTAATCTTGAAAAAATTCTTTTATTGTTAAATGATCTAAAACTTCAATTTTATAAATAGAGTTTATTGTTTTAAAAGTAGTATCATCTAATATTTCAAGTACTTTACTAGTACTAAAATATTTTCTACTTTCTAATATATAAGGTTCTCCTATAGTAGGTAATTTTAATTCTAACCCTTTTTTAGTATAACCTTTATTTATATTATTTTTATGTTCACCATTAGTAAAATCTTCTATTTTAGTAAGTTTAATCTGCCTCATTCTTTGAATTTTTTAATTCTTTTACTATATTTTATTTTCATTATTCCATTGGGACTTTCATATTTTTTGTACCAGACAATATAATATCCGTCCCAACCTTCAACAAAAGTTATTTCAAATATATGAATAATAAATAATAGTAAAAAAATAATAATTATTGTTGTTATCATGTTTTTTCTATAATTCTTTTAATGTGTTGTTCAAATCTTTCATAAACAATATCAACTAAATGAGTAGATTGTTTATTTTCTAACCAACATTCAATATTAAGACAAAATTCTTCTAAACCAAACATATAAATACCTGGAACTAAATGATTTATCAATAATTCATACCAATGAATTCTATTATTATTATTGTCTTTTTGCTGAATTAAGAATATAGAATCCTTTTCATCATAATAAACATCTATAATAATATCTTGATATAGAATTTTAGTCATCTCTACTATTCTAGATATTTGTTGTTCATGTAATTTAATTTGTACTATCATATTAATCCTAAATTTTTATATTGTAAATATTGATCTTCTATTTCTATTTGAACATGAGTAGGAAATTTTAACCAACCTGGATGTCCTAATTTCCTGGTTATTTCTTCTTTTAAAGGAGCCCCTCTAATACTTTTAACTTTTTCTCTTCTCTTTTTTCCAATAATCATAATATATTATATTTAGTAAAAAAATCTGTTAGATAATTATAATCTTCTTTTATTTCAGCTCTAGATTTTAATTTAAATGCATTTCTTCTTAAATATGTAAATCCTTTATTACAAAAAACTTTATAAGCTAATTCTATATCTAAATCTCCCACCCCGACAGACGCCCAGCTGGGACTATTAGAGGTTTTAACTTCTATTATATCATGAATTAAAAGTTCAGATTCTATATCAATTGCTGAAAAAGTAATATAAGAATTATATCCAGGAGCATCAGAAAAATGATTGTTAGTATTTTTTAATATTACTATATCACCTATGTTAATTTCTTCATCCATTTATTATTGTATATTAAATTTAGTAAACATTTTAATTAAATAATCATAATTTTGAATTACAGATTCTTCATTTTTATATAAAACATATTTAGTAAAATCTTCAAATGTAATTTGAGTATAACCTGGATAATAAGTCATTTTATAATCAGTATCTGAATAAAAATAAGCTACACAACTTTGAATAGCTCTAATTGTATTTGGATAACTTTCATTATTCCATTTATTAATAACTTCATAATTATTTTCATCTCTTATAACAAACCATTTTTCTGGTAATTTTTTTAAGTCCATGTTATTTTACTTTGATTTAAATGTTTTAATCCTTCTATAACATTTTTTTCATCAACTGTATCTTTGTAGTATAATATCCTCAAAATAGCTGTTTCTGTGGGTAATAACCTACATAATCTATAAAACTTCTGTTTAGATTTAGGACTATTAGCACTAAAAAAATGCATAATAATACCTTCTTTTAAATTAGGAATATTAATACCTTCACTTAATTGTTCTACACAAGATAGTTTATGAATAGTACTATTTTTGAACATTGCTAAATTAATATCAGAAAATTTATTTTTAGTATGATAACTATATTTACATAATCTATCAGCTTGTTCTTGAGTATTAGCAAATAAAATACATTTATTTTGAGATTTATCTAATAATTGTTTAGCTAAAACTTCTTTAGATTGTAATTTTTGTAAATACCTCATTCTAATAATACCTAACTTCATAGCTTCTTTAGTATTAACTAAAGTCATTCTACTAGTTAGATAATTATATTCATCCTTTTCAGATAAATAATAATTAGTACCGTCTTTCTTAGTTTTCTTAATGTTTTTAATATCAGATAATTCTAATGAATGTACAATAATTTGATAATCATTTAACATATTATCATTAACAGCTTCATCAGTAGTATAAGTGAATTTAACAGGAGCATACTTATCAATTAACATACGTTTAATATTTTTAGGATTTTGAGGTAAAGTACCTGTTAACCCTAAAACATTACTTGTATTCTTGTTTAACCAATTATTATGTTTAAATGTTAGATTATGTATTTCATCTAAATAAACCCAATCATAATTACTATTTTGTTTGTTTAAAGATAAATAAGTAGAAAAAGTAATATTTTTAAGTAAATATTCAAAATTAAATTTATGAGCATCATCAATCCAAGATTGTTTTACACTTAATTTAGGAACAACTACTAAATATTTCTTTTTTACATTAAATACTTTACTTAAATGAGTTAATCCTATACTTGTTTTACCACTTGAACCTGTTAAAGCTATTGTACAATTAGTTTCATTTTTTATTACTTTTAAAACCTCTTCTCTTAATTTATCTCTAGATTTCATATTATGTTTAATTTTTTAAAAAATAGCATTAAATATTTATAATCAGTATTAGTTTGTTTATAATAATCTAATTTGTCTGGATGATTATTAGGTAAATAATCTAAAATTTTTGATAAATTAACTAATTTTAATCTATTGTCTTTATTTCCGCAACTTCCTTCTTCATTATCATATTTAGTATCATTTATTCTTTCACTATAAGACATATATCCAGCAGAATCTGGTAAATTATGTGAACATTTTCTATAAGATCTTGGATAATCTTTTATACTATACCATCTACCTATAATAAACTTTTTTGTTTTCATAATTTTATTTATTAATTACTTAACCCATTCTTTAGTTATAGTAGTATCAACTTTCATTTGAACTTTAGAAACATATTTATTACCACAATCAATCATGATTTTCTCCATTTTTTTAGCAAATTCTTCAGCTAAATCTTCTCTAACTTCAACATCTATAGCATCATGAACAGTACAAATTAAATAAGCTGTATCAAGATATTCTTGTAAAATTAAATTTCTAACACCTATTAAAGCTTCTTTAGTAATATCTGCACCACTCTTTATTGTTATCTTATAGGTTCTTTATCCTATAATTCATACAGTTATTCTTCCTGTATGTTCAGACTATATCTTTATTTTGATAATATGTAAAAATATTTTTATAAAACATTTTTAATTCATTTAAAGAAGCATTATTTTTCATTGTATTAGCTTTCATGCTAATTATTCTACAATTACTTTTTAAATATCCTAATGAATTATCTATTCTATCTATAGTAGGACTATTTTCATAATTTCCTTTAACTCCTATAAATAAAGGAATTTCTAAAATAGGGCAATATATAGGTATAACTAACTCAGATTCTAATAAATTAAATTCTAAATTTTTTTTTATAGCTCTATCTTTTGTCCTTTTCCATAAATTATGAATATAATTTCTTCTAAAAGATTCTTTTTTTTCTTGTTTTAACTTTTCTACATATTCAGGATTTTCACGTCTTTTTAATCTATATGCTTTTTGTGTAAGCTTATATTTTTCAGTTTTCCTGTATTTTTTCATTGCCTCATTCATGAATACTCTAATTTATAATTTGGAGTAAACATAATAGTAATTTATTTAATATCAAAATATCTTGCTTTCGTGGGTATTTCTTCTGTTCTAGAATACTTTACCTAGTCGTTGAACCTTCTATATATCCCTATATAGCTTGGCTGCTGATTACCATTTCAGGCTTCCAGACAATTAACAAGATTTAGCCAGGGCAGTGATTGTTCACCCTGGATAGGTGAATTCATAGAATTTCTTTCTATTTGTCCTTCAATAATTAATATTTGTTTCCATAAAAATTTAGATTCAGTAGAACCTTTTTCTACAAATTGTACTTGTTGTCTTAGTTCTCTAGCTGTTTCAATTTCAGGATAAAATCTTCTTCTTTTACAAGGAGCAAAAGTTAAAGAATATCCATTTAATTTACCAAATTTACCTTGTTGTTCTAACCATTTATTTAATTTAGGAAAAGATTTACCATACTCTTTAAATAATTGATCAGCTTCTTCTAAACTAATTTGTAAAGTATCTGCTAACTTAGGAGGACCCATGCCATAAGGCTTGCCAAAGTTTATAGTTTTAGCCTTATTTCTTAATTCTTTGTCAGCTTTAGTAATAGTTTTTTTAAACATCATACTACCAGCATAACAATGTAAATCCTCTCCTCTGTTTAGTACATCAATAAATCCTTCTTCACCAGAACCATCAGCCATAAGATTTAACTCTTGACCTGAGTAGTCAATAGATACCCATAAATATCCTGGTCTAGCTTCAAAACAATTTCTAAATATGTTTTTAGCTGGAATATTCTGTAAATTAGGAGCATTATCTTCTTTAGAGCCACTAGATACTCTGCCGGTATTTAATACTTGCCAAAAATTTGTATGTACTCTATTAGTAGCAGGATTAATATAATTTAGAAATCCTTCACCATAAGTACTAATAATCTTAGCTTTCTCTCTATAGTCTTGTAACTTACTAAAGAATGGATGTTTATTAACTAACTTAGTCAACTCCCGATCATTAGTAGAATCTATATTATAACCTAAAGCTATACACATATTCTTTATCTGTAAAGGAGAAGCATAATTAATATTTAGTTCACGTTCTTCAAAGCCAAATAAATTACCTTGTACATATTCAGGTACATACTTAGATAATTTAGATTCTTCTTTTACAATTTTATCTAAATCTATTTGAATATTATCTAATTCTTGTTTAAAAGTTTTAGTATTATGTATCCATTTATCTTTATTTAAAATCATACCATTATACTCAATATCAGCTAAAGCTTTAAATGCTTCATTCTCTAAATTAATACAATAAAGTAAATCTTTTTTTTCAGCTTCTTGATGTTGTAATCTAGCAACTTTAGATAAATAGGTAACATCTTTAGCTGCATAAACTATTTGAGTATGAGTAAATGGTTCTGAATTTGTGTTAATAAAACTACTTCTAGCATTTTTATCTAGATCAATATCTAAATATCTTTTTACTATTTTATCTAAACCATAACCATATTTCTCATAACCACAATATAATACACATTCAGCTAACATTGTATCCCAACATTTATCTAAAATAATACCTGCATGTTTTAATATTTTATAATCAAATTTTAAATTTTGTCCTATAATTAATTTAGACTCAATTAATTCTTTGAATAATAAAACATTAATTACTCTACAGTCAATTATAAATTGATTATTATTATCACCTAATTGTAAACAAAGTAATTTAGCTGTATGAGGGTCTTTACCAGTAGTTTCTGTATCTAATTGAATACTTCTAAAATCTTTAAAATAATTTAAACATTCTTGTACAGATACTTCTTCAAATTCTTCAAATAAAGAATTACATCCTATTATTTTTATCATTTTATTTATTTTATTTAAAAAAATACCAGCCGACTTTAGCTTACTGGATTAATATAAGCATCTATTGGAAAATAGTCTTATATAGCTACTCTAAATTAGCCTAGAACACGTTAGAGGTACTCAGTTTTGCATAGTTAAACTAGAGGCTTCTTGGTTCATTATTTTAATTTACTTTTTACTAATTGTTTTAATGTTACACTAGCAGTTACATAACCAGCTTTTCTTAAATCCATAAGAGATAAACAAGGCTTGTTAATAATTACATATTCTTCAGCTGCTTCTTTAGTTGAGAATATTTTATAACCTTGAATTGGTAATTTAATTGTAGTAATTTCTTCAGCTTTTAAAGTATTTAATAAAACAAAATCATTATTAGTTACAATCCAAATAATATCTTTAGAATACATTTCAATATTGTCATCTGTAACTAGGATTGGAGTTTTAGCTTTTTTAATATTATTTAAATAATTCCAATAAATTTGATTATCTAAAACTCCTTTATAATTAACTCTAATTTTATTTTCTTGTATTTGAAAACTTGTAATTATATGTTTACCAGAGTCACTTTCAATTGTATCACCAATTGTAAATATATTATCATTCATAATTTTTTCTTAATTTTATAATTAATTCTTCTGTATTTAATATTGCATTAGCATTACAAAAATCTTTTAACTTTAGTTATTAAACTTCTAGAATCTGATAATAATTCTAATTCTTTTAAATTACTGACATTATCAGAATCATAAGTACCTTTATTATTTTTAAACGCTATACAACCTGAATTTTTAGAAGTAAATTCTAATATTTCATAATCTTTAGTTTTTTCAATATATAGTTTAAAATATTCTTCAAATTTAAGATCAATACAAGACATAATACCAAATATACCTAAAGTACCTCCTTCAGTATTATTAGAACATACTAAATTATGTATAGAACCTTTTTTAATTATAATAGCATGTCTAGGACTGCCTATAATTAATGGTTTTTTACAGATAACTTTATCACCAGATTTATATTTAAGTTCTATTTTTTGAACATTAGGTTCGTTATTATTTAAAGCTAATATTTCATCAGCTAATTCTGCTTTATTAATAAATCCTTGATTATAAAATTTAGAAAATCCTTTTCCTAATATTTCAATTATTTTTTCTTTTGTTATCATTTGTTTAAAAATTGATTAATTATATTTTTTAAATTAATTTTTAAAGTTATTATTTCAAACTTTTTAATAATAAAATTATATTTTACTATTTTTCCTTCTTCTTTGATAAATCTTTTAACTGTACATATTCTACACTCAATTAATCTACCTTTATCTGATTTAATAACATATTTCATATTATTTTTACCAAATAAGAATAAAGGATATTTTCTAGTGCATTTAAAACATCTTTTCATTATAGTTTACCAAAATCTAATTTAGCACTATTATTTTTATTTAATTCTTTAGGATTAACTATTACAGATTCTGTATTAATAGCTCTAATAAGAACATTTTTATCTTCATTTTTTAGAATATTAGAATTAGGATTACCATTCCAATAGTCATTTAAATCTTCACTTTTAAAAGCATACCACATATTATCATAGCAATTAAAAGTGAATAACCAGCCATATAAACTTGTATTCATTTTATTTAAAATTAAATTAGTTTTTATTTTTTTATTGTTTGTAATAACTTTTAGCTTCTATATACATTTTAAACATCAACTCTATATTATTAGTAACTACCATTGTATTATTTATTAATACAAATGTAGGACTATCAGTAGGTCTATTAATACCTTTAATATCTACTTTTTTACAATCAAAAACATATTTTCTGATTACTTCAATAGCTTCTGTATCTTCTATTTTTTCAGAATCAAGTATTTTATTTAACTGCTCTTGTGTTAATAATGGTTTCATTATATTTTTAAAAAACTTATTAAATCATTTAAATATTCAAAGGCTGATTCATCATTATTTACATGATCTTTAACCTTATGACAAATATGTTGTAATTGCCTTAATTTTAAATCATAAAATAAATCAAAAATATTACCATTTATTTGATATTTTAATTTATAATAACTTAATATATAAGTTATACAATTTAGCTTAGTATCAAATTTCTTAGGTACTATATTAGCTTTATTTAGCTCTATCAATTGTCTAGTTAAATTCATGTTACAAAGTTAAAAAACTCCTGTCGAATTAACAACAGGAGTTTTGATTAAAAACAACTAAATTAATTAAAATTTTTTTTTTCAATTTTACTAGATTTGAAACTGAACTTATAAATGGCTAAGGTACTATATAATAGTACAATAGTAGCCAGGACAGGAATCGAATCTGTGACCACTAGGTTTAGAAAACCCTCGCTCTACCACTGAGCTACCTGACTATATTTGAGGATGAGAAGTCCTCTGTGTTGTAGTGTTTCCTCCATCTGCACTATATGGTATTAAATTCCTTTCTCAAGGGAACAACACTTTAAAATTTTTATTATTTATTTTTTAAATGTTTCGTTGTAGTATTGTTCACATTGTTTACTTGTCATTGGCATATCTTCCCCACCATCCCAATAAGCACTTTCTATCTGCTTTTTCTCCATTGCTTTGGCTTGTTCAATAATATCATCACAATTTAAAAATGTAATACTTTTTATATAAACTCCTAACCATTCAACTGCCGTTTGTTTGCTCATAATTCTTTTTTTAAGTTTATGTTATACGTTAATATTTATTGTTTCAAGCGAGTAGTTATATGCAATGCTATAAATCTTGCAAGTGCTTACTTGTCTTTCTATAATATTTCCATCTTTCCCAAAGGATACCAATTATGTAGCCCAAAATAAATGTTAAAACTGCTGTTTGTGTCATGTTATTCTAATTTAAGATTATACTCTGATAAACATTCTCTTATTAATTCTCTTACTACTTCTGCTATTTCAACTTCTTCACTACTAGCACTATTTTTTGTATTAATTAAACTAGTACCATATTTAGTAGTTCCTCTTAACTTTTGGTCTAAATTCCACATAGCACCTTTCCACTTGTAACCATCTAAAGCTTCTCTTATTTCAGTAGCTTCTTCTACAGTATCAAATTCTATTGTTACTTTTCCCATGTTATTTCTTTTTAAATTGTTTAAACAATTCTTCTGTTGTTCTTGTATCGTTTAATTTATCTGAGTAATTCCAAACATAAGGGTTATTTTTGATCCATTCTCCAAATTCAATAGCTTCACTATACATTCTTTCAGCTTGCCATTTAGCACCTTTACACCAATTAGTTACTTCACTGTAAATAACTGTAGATTTATCTTTAGAGAATAATGAAACCCAATCGTTGTAATCATAACCTAATGCTTTACAAGCAGCTTCTTCAAGTTCTTCAAGTGTTTCTTGTTTAGGTTCAACGTAACCATCTTTTAATCTCATATAGTTAACTGCTCTTTGTTTAGCCTCATCTGAGACTTCTAATGGTCCACAATCACAAGTTGTAGTATGACCACAATAACATTTTATTTGTTCTTCTTTTGGAATGATGATTTTATATTTCATAATTAAGTAATTTATTATAAACTTCAATATTTAATTTCTCTTTGTATTTTTGAGTAATATTTGTTAAATGTTTTTTCTTTTCTTTTTTGTAAGCATTATTTGCTTCTTCAATTGAATTAAAAGTTCCAATATGATTGTGAATTTTATCTGTACCTATTTGAGATTTATATCTGTTTCCTACTTTTAGTGTTCCTGTAGTTTCTTTTTTCTTTTTAAGTAAACAATTAATTTCTTTAGGAATAAAACAACAAGAACTTGGAGAATAAATCTTTTTATCAGTATTAAGTAAATCTTTATCTAATTCCCAACCTTCTATATAATTTTCCTCAAACCATTGTGCGAAGTTTTGAAAATTATACCATGAATCACAAACTTCTACATTTTCATAAGTAGAATTAAAATCTTTATATGTATAATAACATCTTTGTAACATTCCTCTCCAAATAATATATGGCTTAGTGTGCTTGCTTTTAATAGATGCTTTGTGAATACCATAACCAATATACCCAATACCAAACACAGATTTTTTATTGTTATTTTTAATACCACCTGATACTATATTGTGATATTGAACATTTTTTACAATAGTCCCATCTTCAAACTCAATAGTACAATCATTTACTCCATTATATTCTATTATGTGTAAATTTTCCCCATCATTATTTACCCAATATTCTCCTTGTCTATTAGTTCTTTTCATCTTCTGTTTTTATTACTTCTACAAAATCAACTTCTCCATTTTTTGAACAAAACCACTCTAAGAACTCATCATCAATAGCTTGTACACCATCTTTGATTAGCAATTTATTAGTAGTTAATATAATTTTAAAATCATAAGCGGTTATATCACCTGTTCTTGCTATAAAGTTATAAATAGTATTATAAAACCAATCGCCATTTAATCCTTCTTTAAAAGTTTGAGTATTCTCTTTAATTTTTTCAGATAAACTTACTATGTATAATTCATCATCTATTTTGTATAAATTTTTCATAAGTATTTAAAATTTGTTTTGTTAGATTTTTTGTTTCTTAACATCTCCATAAAGTAGTTATAACAATATTGTTCTTTATGATGATTTTCCCAAGCTTCTCTTGCACAGTTAAAAACTTTATTGGTAATGATGTTAATAACTTTCTTAGATTTATGATTATTAATTCCTTTCAATTTTTCACGTACTTCAATCCTTTTAGATGGATTATTATCTCCAATCATATCTTCTCTAGTTCTTTCTTTTTGAGATAAACTCATTTTATCAAGAGATTCTTGAGTGTGTTTATATCCTTTTCTAGATTCTCTCATTTTTGATTTAGTTTCTTCACTAAAGGTTTTACCATACCAAAAACACTTTTCTCCTTTATTTGATTCAGATATTTTATTTCTTGTTTCCTCAGAGTGTAAATGCTTTTTATCTTTTGTACTAGTTAGACACAAGTTTAACCCTTTACTGGATTCTAAAACATTATATTGTTCTTGCCAATATCTTTCTCTTTCATTAATAAAATCAACAAGACATTCTTCTATTGTTTCAAAAATATGATTCTCAACACCATATTTAACAAAACTATTATACAGTTTAACTTGTTTTTTACTTTTGTTAAGTGTTTTATAGGAAGTGAATCTTCTTTTAATATCAACAGATTGTCCTATGTAAACTTTACCACTAGGTGATGTGATTTTATATATTCCACATACCTTACTCATCTTTAAGTTCTTTTATTAAAGTTAATCTAATGTAAGAAGACAAAGATAAACCTAGTGATTTAGCTTTTTGTTGTAGTTTTTCTTTTAATTCTGAGTCTACTCTAATCAGAATATCTTTTTCTTTTATCATGATAATATATCTATACTACAAATATACTACATTTTAAATAGAATTGCAACTTTTTAATGTTAAATAATTGTTAATTTTGAATAAGTAAAATTTAATAGTTCCCAAATATTTATTTCAGATTTTGTATAATCATTATCATATTCTCCAATCCAAACATAAATACATATATTTCCTTCCGTATTAAATGATTGAACTCTAGGATTTGAAACAAGCATTATTTCATTTAAGTAGTTTGCTAATAATTTATACATTGTTTAAATCTTTAATTATTTTTAATAACTCATCTTCTGAAATCTCCTCTATTCCATCAGCAATCAAATCTCGGTCTGTTGTTAGGATGATTTTCCTCCAATAATCAGGTAACATTTCAGTTCCATTATGTTTAGATATTATACCACTTGGACTACAATACCAATCTCCTTCTTTAACTTCTTCATCAGAAGTGATGTAGATGTTTTGACCATTGATAGTATTTTTACTAAAATTCAAATCACATAAAACTAAACCTGAATTTCCTAAATGTAACCTACTTGGTTTATCTGTTGGTAATATGTGTATGTTTTTCATTTTATTTATTTTTAACAATTTCTATTAATTTATTTAGACAAGCAAGTTCTGCTTCTTCGTAGGTATGGAAATATGCTGCATATTGAGTTGAAGTATGTTCACCTGATAACACCCAACAAAATGTGGATTTATTACCTAATTCCATTGTTACCCAAGAATACAATCCATAATTCTCTCTAAACCATTTAAATGCTTGTGAGTAAGTTGGTGCTGAAATATAACTACCTAATTTAAATTCTGAGTTGTATTTTTTTGGTGCTGAATAGTCATTTGAGAATTTACCATAAACAGTGTAATATGATATACAAGGTTCATCAAATCCTAATTCTTTTAAAGCTAATGATGGTTCGTAAGGAGTAAATTCTTTAGTCATTTTATTTAATATTTTAAACTGTTTAAAACTTGTCTTTTTCTAATTAATCTTGATTGAATATATTTTCCATAATCAATATTGTCAGCATCAGTTTCATTTTTAAGCCAAATCCATCTTAAATCTTTTTCATCAAGTTCATCATCAACTGAAACAAACCTAATATAAGGTAATACTTCATCATCAGATTTATCATAATCAAGTTTAAAATTCATTGATTCTGCTAAAGTTATTATTTCTTCTTTTTTCATATTATTTAATTTAAACTTTATCATCTAAGAATATTCCAGGAGGATCAAAACTAATAACAGCACTATAGAGCTTACCTTTAATTGAATTTACTCTATTAAGTAATTGTTCCAACTCTTCAAAAGTGTTTAATTCTATTTTAACTAGTTCATATGGTGGATACTTTCTATTAGGAAGTTCTTCTATTTTAGCACCAACTTCTACTAATACTTTATCATCATGTTCGTGATTAAAATCTATTTCAAATATCATATTGTTTTATTTTTAAAATATATATCTTATTGTATTCCAGTTAATTATTTTATTATGTAATTCAGTCCATTGATTAATATAATCACGTTTTAAATCATGTTTATATCTAATATTATCTCCACCATATTGTGAGATTTTAGATTCTTGATTTTCTGGAGTCCATAATAATTCTTCACCTGTTAATTCAGCATTTACATTATAATGATGTTTGTGTTTATTATGTGTAAGAAATATAACTTCACATTTAACTATATCTTTATAATCTACATATGTATTAACCATGTGAAATAAATCTTCATAATCTTCTAACCAATTATCATAAACAACAACAGGACTAAAGTTTATGTGTACATCATAACCAGCATCTATAAAAGCATCAATAGCTTTGATTCTATCAATTATTTTAGATGTGTTAGGTTCTAACTTATCTGAGATATTTTGAGGCATTAAACTGAATCTAATGCGTATTTTACCTTCAGGATTATAGTTTATTAGATTTACATTAACATACTTAGTAGCAAATGAACCCATAGCTATTGGATGTTGTTTAAAGAAATCAAATATCTTTTCCCATTTATGATATTTAGCATGTAAAGCAAAATCTTCATTACAAGATATATCATAAGTAATATAATCTGAATGAGTTTGATTAGGTTTATCTACATTAATAAACATAGAATGATTATTAATTTCAGTTAATATATCCATAGTATTTTTTGCTATATCTAAACCTACAGGTTTATGTCTTTTCATATAACAATAAGTACAATTATATAAACAACCATGACCAAAGCTAGGACTAATAAAATCAGTACTACGACCTGATGGTCTAATTATCATAGATTTTCTTTTAACTTTTTCAATCATCATAAATGTGTATCTAATAATTTAAGTATGTTTAACCAATTCTTTTTAGTTTTAAAATAAATTTCCATTGTACTAGCACCTGCTTTTTCTCTTAGTAGATAAATATCTATACCATATAAATCTGTATCATCTTTATAAGCATAGTATCCTAAAAAATCTATTTGATTAAATGAAAACATAACATAACCATCTATATAAATTTTTATTCTACCATTAAATATTTTTAAATCGTAAGTATGTTTTGTCATATTAATTTAATTGTTAATAATTGTGGAGCTGGAGGGAATTGAACCCTCGTATTCCCTAAAATACTTTATAAATTTCTACAAGTTTAGTTAGTTATTTCTACAACTAACAAAATATTGACTTTTAGCTATTATTCAAGTGAATGTCAACAAGTTCTCTAGTTTTATTTACAGTTAAACTTCTGTTTGCTAATCTAGGCAGCTAACTCTAGTTCCTGTTCAGCTACAGGCGTTAAATTAATAACTTTTGCAGAAGCTTTTCTAGAAGGGTACAAATCTGCAATTGTACCAACTTCATTTGTAATAGTGTTTCCATCTATACTCACCAACTAATATTTTAATAGCACACGTTAGTAGGCAATGCTATACTTGCTTAATATAATCTATGATAGGGAGCAAATCCTGGCAGCCCCATATAAAAACTAGTTGTAGTTTAAGGTACAACTAGTAAAACCTATTTAAATTAGTCTTTTATTGAAAATCCTAAAAGTAATAAATATACAAGCAATATTGCTATTGATACAATTACAATTAAATTTACATAAGGTACAAAACTTAATACAGTTAAAACTTTATACCATTTTTTACGTTTGTAATATTGATACATTGTATAAGGATATTTAATTCCTCTCTCAGAAATATCTCTATCTCTTTTATTTATTAATTTAATAATAATAAAAGAAAATACAAGACAAATAAAATATATAGTTGTTGCCATAATTAATTTTTATTAATAGTTACATCTGCAATTGTTTTACCATAAATATCCCAAGCTAATTCTCTAGCTTTTTGTAATAATTTATGTTCAGGTAAAATATTATTAAAATCATCTCTTATAAAGTCATCTTTAGTATTTATTCTATGTGATACTTTAGATTCTTTGATTGTTATTACTATTACCATGTTGGTCTAATTGTACTTGCTCCTACTAATATATGACTTTCTTGTGAATGGTATCTACCAAAAGTTAATCTATTAGTTTTTAGTTTATCCATAAATTGTTTTTTAGACAGTTTTGAGGTTACTGTCAAGTTACCTGGTTCATCATCAATTCTAAACTGATGATAACCTTTTTTTATTTCCTTTGCCATTATAATTTACCCATTGAAAGGTAGTAATTTTCATCAAAACCATAACCTAATCTTTGGTTACAGTAATCAATTTTGTTTTTAAATTCTGGTAATTTGATATTTTCATAAGTTGCTATAGCATGACTAATAGATGATCTTCTAATCACATTATTTAATGCTTCAACTATTTGATGTTGATAATAACCATAATTAGTAGCTAGTATAGCAAATGCAGCTCTAGCTTCAATTATTTGCCTTTTTCTACATTTAGAGGTTAAATCTTTATCTTTAACATTAAATACTTCAATTACTAGTTTTTTAATTTGATTTAATTCTGCTTTTATCATATTAATGTTAAAAAAAGCACACTTTTATCAAGTATTAAGTGTGCTTTAAGATTAATTATTAAGCTAATAAAACTGAATTAGCTACAGTAGTACGCTCTAAACGAATTACTTTACCTTCTCCTTTGGCTACTAATGAACCATGCTCATAAACTTCAGATCCATTAAAACTAATAGTTTCTCCGGTAGAAGGATTAATTTTAGGAGCTTGACCATCATAAGCTGGAACTGTTTTTTCTTCAGATAAAATATCTAAAGGTAATACATCACCAACTTTAAATTTAGCTGCAATTGTTGAATCAGCATTGTGAATAGCTCTTACAATTCTGTTACCCCAACCCATTAAAAGCTCTTGAGCTGCAGTAGCTCCACCACCTTTAACTTCTTGACAAGCAAAAATTGTCTTGTATTTAGGGTTTTTAGTATCTTCAATAGCGAAGATTCTTGTTTGGCCATCTTTAATTTCTGGCATAGCACTTGTAATTTCTGAATTTTTTGAATTTTTTGTTAACATTTTACTTAATTTTTATAAACTTTTATTTATTTTAATCCTTAATCCGACAGCAAGGATTTAATCTGTATTATTACTATTACTTGACTATAGTAATTTGTTTGCTTAAAGAGAGTCGAACTCTTATTTACTTCCGGATAATAACCACGAAGCATCTTTCCATTTAGAAGATAAGCAAAACCATTAAGCTAACCAATTAATTACCACAAAAAAAATTAGCTTAATTTAATTAGGACTTCAGTATCTGATTGCGCTGTAGCAAATTTCCCAAGAAATTGTACTGTTTTAATCATTGCTGATCTTAATTCTTCTTGTTTAAGAATTTTATCACATTGATCAACCCAGTAACTCCAGCTATATCCATACCAAGTTCCTTTATGTTGTGTACAAACTTTTTTAACAGACCTTATTTGTCCGTAAGACATTTTTTCTAAAGTAGTAAAGTTACCCATCCATTTCCATTGAGGAGGATTTGCAAAATTAGGTTTTTGCCTACCTACTTTAAACTCTGATTTAGAATTTAAAGTTTTAGAATAATTACTCATTAATCTTCTTTGATTTTTTGTTTAATGTTATTAATTCTAATCCACTCTTTAAGAGTTGCAATCTTTTGTTTGTTGCTTGTTTTTGACATTGTTATTTAATTTGAGTTAATAATTTAGTATAGTTTTTATTTTCAGCATATTTCTCTTGAATGTTATTTAAGTAATATTGTTGTAATCGTTTATAATCTTTAATACAATCTTTATAAGAATTATATTTAGCATGTCCATTTAATTTACAAACAGCTAATTTTTGTTTAATATATTTAATACCAAACAGATTCTTATTTTGAAATAATATCTTAGATTTTAAATGATTAGTTTCAACTAATACTTGTTTAATAACTAATTCAGGAAATAATATATTTTCTTGTACTAATGCATTAAATATTGAATCTTTATTTAATACTATATCTTTATTACTATGTTTTGTAATTTTAAATATTACTTTTTTATTAGCTAAATCTAAGCTTATAATAGATAATATTATAAATACAATAATGTATAATAATATAGTATAATAATTAATTTTTGATTTACAATATTGTAAACAATTAGTACAAAATAGTCTGTTTTCATCTAAATGAATATGACTATTACAACAATCTGATTTCATAATTATTTAGTTTTAATTAATAATTTATTAGTAGACTAGGTGAGAATTGAACTCACATTTTCACAATATATACATTAAACGTATTTACTAATCTAACATCAACTTATTTTAGACTCTAGTTGACAAAGAGTTTTTTTCATTATTGTTGAATTAATTCTTCTTTAACGAATAATTCAACAACGGAAGTAGATAAAACATAATCAAAATCAGTAATTAAATCCATTAATTCTTGTTTAGAATTAATAAATTTTAACTTGTCAACTTCAACTATATCTGTAAATTCAAAAGGATCTCCACTCCATGGATCATATTCTAATCTACTTTTTTCTATAGTAGTTTTAGTTATGATTGATTCTGATAGTTTTCTATTGGCTATCTCCAATGCTTTTTTATTTGCATCTTCTAAAGAAACAAATAAGGTTGAGCAACCTTTTACCATGAAATACATTTTTTTTAGAATATTAATTTAAATAGTACATATTATATAACGTAATTAACAAACGGTTTTTTATTGTGTAACTATAAAAGCTACTGCTACAAAAAATAACACTGTTATAATTGTAGCTACTAAATCTAAAAATGTTCTCATTTTAATTTAAAATAAATTGTCTAAATGTCTTTCATAATATTCCATCAATGAAAAACCGACTAACCACCAATGAAGTATTAATAAATAAGTAATAAACCAATTAGGATTAGTTACTACTTCTTTAAATGGAAACCATAAGCAACCAAATAAAGATAATGAGAAGAAATATAATCCTGTTAGGAATATATATAGAAAAATGTAGATAATTACTTTCATTGTTTTATTGTTTAATTGTTAAAATTTAAAAACATTGATATAGTTATTGAAACCATTGTTAAAAGAAAGGTTGTTGCAGCTGTTAATGCTGTAATTAGAATAAATTGTTTCATTTTTTAATTAATTAATTGTTAGTAAATAAAAAAAAAATGAACAGTTTTTGTTATTGTAGTGATGTTCAGCACTTTAATCTATTATTAACTAATTACGTTTATCTGTCAATGCAGCATAATTAATAAGTAAGCTAGATAACTTTAATAGGAAATCACCCTATATCATATGAAGTAAATTGTTGATTAGACAATTGTATCAGGTTAATTACTCCCAGCCTTCTTTATTTTAGCAATTATAGATACATTATAATATCTATGTCCTTGAGATTCACCTGATGAAATATTAAGTATTCTATTACCTTTAATTTCATAATCTTCCTGATTACTGCAACACCCACAACCTTCCCAATGAAAAGAAGGTGTGAGTTTTTTGAAGTAATTTTTAGCTTGTGATTGAGATAATATCAGCATATTAATATGATTTATAATTATAACCAAATAATTTAACTTTAATCACACCAAAATTATAACCAATTCCATGTAAAAAAGAATGGGTAAATTCAGATAATCTAAATACAGCTTTACTGTTGTAGTCATTTGCTAAGTAATAACCTAATTTTAAGTTTTTCATTTGTTTATGAATTTAATTGTTAGTAAATATTTTATTCATCTTCATCAAAAGACATATTAAACTCATTAGCCATATCACCATTGAGTTTAAATTTATGTTTTTGACTAAGTACTTTTAATCTATGTTTGTTACTATTGTTTACAATCATTTTAAGTACATTTTTAAGATGGTTGGTGTCCATATCATCTATAGACACCTTTTTACCATCTTTTGTTTTCCAGTAAACTATTTCTTTATTACTCATCTGATTGATTTTCTAAAGAGTTAAGTTCACATTCGTTTTTCAAATCTAAATAAGATTGTTCACGTTGAACATCTTCTAAAGATAAATCATGTGCTATTTCCATTGTTTCGTTAGGAAAGTTAGCAATAATATTACGTTTTAAAATTAGTGTTTGTACACCATTTTCTTCAATATAGATTTCTTTTTCTCCTACTAAAGGATACTGATTTCTAATTGGGTTAATTAATTGAAAGTATCTCATTTTGTTTTGCATATTATTACAACTTGCCAGTTGCTTTTTAAATTGTTAGTAATTAATTTGTGTTTGTTTTTATTTATCATCGAAGATATACTCTACAATTGTAAGTAATAAAATAACAGGGATGCTTTTTACCTGTAATCAATAGTCTCTTTATTTACTATCATTTGCCTTATTTTAACACATTATTTAGACATTTTATCCACCCATCAAGGGATGAGTGTGTGTATAATTAATTACCTTAAATTATTATATTGTAGTTAATACAATAATCTAAGTACTTGCTGATTAGGCTTTGTTTTCTAGCTTGTGCTCATAGAGGTTAAATAAGTTTGCAACCTTATAAAACATATTTGGATAAGGAAATCTACTCCTTGTAAGAACATTTATTATATTAAAAGCGAATCAAGCTCTGAATATATTTTCAACAATCAATTCTTACTTTAGATTGTTTAGGTTAGTAACCACCATTTTAATAATAATCCCTCTGCACTCAGTTGTAAGGTAGGTAGTCATTTGATCCTTATCTCAACTGCTCACCCTTGGGAAGTGAGTTATGGTGCATTAATAATATTCCTTTGTATTTAGTTGTAATAATTTGTAACCCTACACGCCTCTTACTGTAGGTAATAAATCAGACTTTATATTATTTACATCACATAAATAATAGAGCTGAAGGCGTTTCATAACTTATTACACAAATTTGATTAGAATTTGTTTATATTACAACTAATTACATTGGAAAAAAAATAGTTACTATCTTAACTTCAAAGCCTTCTAAAAATTCTAGTTTTTAGTAGTGTAACTTCTTTTACGGCTCCATTAAGATTAGGTTTATTACCTCATTTATTCATATAAATGAAAAGGTTTTTTACAGGGATAAGCTGCTTAAATTCATAGGTTTTCTCCTACTATTCTTTTATCAAAAGACACAATATTTTTAAAGTTCACCCTTGATATTATCGCAGGTGAACTCAAATATTTGTAATATGTTTACAATAACGCTAATATTGTATAAACATCATCAAACTTATCATTTTGTTTATAATGATTAGCTCTTGTATTTTCAGCAATAATAGCACAAAATTGTACAATTTCTTCTTGTTCTTTATGATATTCTTTATAATAAGAAGTTAAACCACCTTTTAAAAGAGATATTAGAACTTCTAAATCTTGTATATGACTGTAATTTTCATTAACAATTTTAATAAGACTTAAATTTTTTTTTAAAACATTCATTAAATGCTCATCAGAGCACATTTCTTTTATTTCTTGAAAACTTTTCATTTTTATGATATTTAAATTGTTAATAATTCACGTTTATATGTTTTAACTCTTGCATCTCTATTTCAAGATTGTCCTATGGGAGTTATGGTATATTAAACCAAATACATTATTGTTTTGCGACTGATGTATTAGCAGACCGTTTACCATCTTATAGTTTTAAGTCATAAGATATGTTGGACTTTATTATTAACTAATTAGCTATTAATTAGTTTATGTTGTGAAAATTTGAGAGTTTTTGAGAGTGAGAATAGCAGAAGTAGAGTATTAGTCTTCATTTATTAACTAAAACTAACACTCTAACTGCTTGACTTTTACTTCATTAAGTCTAAGTTACCCTATTACTATGATTTACTTATAGTCTGATAATTGATAGAGAAGGATTTTTACAACAGTTAATCCT